>Ga0156771_148_pt1 | contig 134709 bp, 118 predicted proteins | sample RifOxyD3_FD_116170 | JGI IMG/M metagenome (GOLD analysis project Ga0156771, IMG submission 116170) | Burkholderiales bacterium RIFOXYD12_FULL_59_19 | reverse complement strand
ACTTCCTGATGTCTTCAAATTCAGAGGCTTACGCCCGTGACTTCAACGCCATGGGCCTTAAGTAAGTGCCATTCCGGTTAACTCTGCCTACGAAGGTGTTGGCTGGAGATCATCCGGAACCGCCAAAGCCGGGGTTGCTTCGTCAGCAAATTCATCGAGCACAGTGAAAACGCCATCAAGGTAGTCGCGATACGAAGCAATGTAATTCGGCGTAAAGACACATCGCTGGGTGTTCTGACAGTCAAGACCACGGATGTGCTCGCGATGTTGTCGCCAGTAGTTCCCCATCTCCTTGGGATCCAGACCTCCATGAAGTCCAGCCTTGGTTGCGATGTAGCCATCCTCATCTCTGCCCGAATAGAAGGGGCTGCTCAGTTGCGACAGGCAGTGGTCGAGGAACAGACAAACGTTGTTCTCATGGAAATCCGGGTTGAAGCAAGTGCCGAACACGTAGTCGTTCATCAATCTTGCTATGCCGCCGCCGTCCTCAACCCCGTCCTCGTCATAGTGCCCGCAGCCCACACCTGAACCATTTGGAGGCATCGAATTGCTGAGTTGGTAGATCACGAAGGACTTCACAACAGTGCGCGCCGAAGCGACGCGCCGGGCAATCGCAGTGTCATTGTGCTGGGACTGAGGGTCCCGTGATGCCTGTTCTCCCAGCTGAGCGAAGGCTATGCCGAGGAACGCGTCAACTGGAGCGTCATTCACTTCCGCAAAAAAGTTTCGCTGCGAATCAATGTAGGTTCGTTTGAACAGGGCGAAAACATCTTGAGACAGCTTCCTCATTCCCATCAATGCGAGCTGGCTGACCAACCCGGACGTTGCAGCCGTCATATCCTGATGGACGATGAGGGCTGTTTGTAGGTTGTGCAGCTGCCCCTGGCGATCTGCAGAGCACTGCAACCTGAACAACATAAGATCATTCCAGCCCAGGGCGCCACGATCCGGGCTCGCAAGCCGGTCTAGCAGGCCCTTCCCTCGATAGGCTTGCTCTCCGAACATCCGCCATGCGATCTCTACGACGGTCTCGGCGCTGTTCGGAAGTCGCCGCCCCGATGTACGTCCCCAGCCGGCTTGATCCAACAGTCGCAGCAGCGAATAGATCGACCTCTGCCGCAGTCCGCGATCGTCGTTCTCGAATACTGAGTAGCGGGGCAGATACTCGATGAGCGTATCTATGGCCTCCTGAGCAACGACGCTCGTGAAGTCATGAGACTGATTGACCAGCATCCTCCAGAACTGATCGTGCGCGTGCTCCCCTCGCTCCAACTCAAATTCCTGCGATGTGAGCACTGAAGCGATGGATGCACCCTTCCGAACTCGTTCTACGGCGTCCTGATACAGGACAAACGTTTCCTGCGGTTCCGGCATCGCGAAGCGCACGATGAGCTTGAGGTATGCCTCCAAGTTCCTGGAATCTCCACTGTTGAAACACGCTCGGGACCGAAGAACCGACTCCTCAACACTGCTTCCGTCGCCAATTTTCAAGGTTCCAGCGTCAAACAACTGCTCAAGCAGGAACAACGCGGATCCTTTCAGTTCGCCCTTGAGCTGGGCAAACATTTCGGCGTTCTTGAACTCTCGTTCGCCGTATTTGCGTCTTAGTGAGAAGGTGCCACTACGCCCCTCAGTCTCTTCGGCATAAATGCGCCTGAACAACCCGGGATAGTTCAGGTGCAGCAGCATGAGGTTGATAAGGTCTCGCTTGTTGAAATCTGTTCGGCCTAAGTTGGTCTTTTCAATCTGCATGAGAAGGATCGCGTTGATGAAGCGCTTTACCTTGCGGAGGTCACCAACAAGAGGCAAGTACTTCGCGGCCAAGTCGCCTTCCAGGATGTCTGCCAGCTCGTTGAGAACGGCGCCCAGCTTGACCATCGTGTCAGAGGGCACGGAGCCCATTTGGCTCTCAGCACGTTCCCAATCGCGCCGCAAGAAGTCGCGAAGGCTGGAGCTGTCGACAAACAGGCTTAGCTTGATCGTCACAAACTTTTCCAGGAACTCACGCGCTCTTGACCCCTCTTCCATGCTGCCCGCAAGAACCTCGGTGTCATAGCAGAGGACATAGGTGGCCTGAGAGAGCTTAAACGTGCGCCTCGTTGCGAACAAGACATTATTCGTTGTCTTCGCGTCCAAGCGATCCAGGTCGTCGATGACGATGATTACGCGACGGCCGATGCGGCGAAGGACCTCATCAATGTCATCGAGAAGTTCATCGACCGTCTCTTGCGAGGGCTCCAGTGAAAGCTTGAAGCCCAGGAACGAAACGTCGGCCTTTCCCTTAATCAATCGAGAGTACCGGGACGCCGCCGGTCTGAACTCTGGGGCGAAGACCTTGCTTTGAATGGCGGCGGTCAGGTCGCGAATCAGGCGGTCCGCAAGGTCGGGCTCCGAGGCGTAACGGAGTGGCTCGAATCGACAGACGATGACCTTGTCACCGGCACTTTTCCAATAGCGCTCAGCAAGGTTGATGAAGCTGGTCTTGCCTACCCCCCATGGACCATCGACACCAAAGACCAGCCCTGGATGGGCATCGCTTGCGAGCACTGTCTCTGCGAACGACCTTACCGGCCCCCCGCTCGCCAGCAAATCGTCCTTCTCGTCGCCGATTTCCTCGTCCGCGATGAAGTACAGCTGCGAAGGCGCCTTCTTCGGCCTTGGCCAGTACTGTTGAAAGAGGGGCGACAACAGCACAGTGCAGAGAAGGAGAAAGACGACTGGCGCCCAGTGAGTATCCGCGGATCTCAGTGCTGCATGGAATTTCGAGAGCCACTGCAAGGCCAATGCGTTGGACCAAACTCCGACGCCTATCGCGATTAGCAAGTCAAGCCGAAAACTGCGGCCCATTCGCGCAGCGGCCACGGCTGCGCCTCGTTTGAACGCATAAGTCAGGCAGAGCGCCAGTCCGGTGAAAACTCCAACGACCTTCGCCCAGAGAGAAATGTCATTTAGCTCCTGAGCGAACCCACCACCAAGGTAAAAGGTAACTCGGCAGATCTCTGCCCCAACAAAGCCAACTACAAACAACTTGGCAAAGACCAGCAGCTCGGGCATCTTCATCGCAGGCTTCGAAACGTTCATTGATCATCCTCCTGATACAGCGCGGCGAGTCCGCGCTCCTGTCGACATTGCAGCCGACGATATCACTTTAGGTGTGCAAAAGGGCAAGGCTAAGTTCTCACTACTCGCCAGCACCAGTCAATGGTTGGTATCTAAATTCGTACTCCAAACGTTGGTCTTGTCTGATTCTGTCGTTAGGACGAGCGAACCAAAAGGCAGTTTGTGGCCCGTTGAAGTCTGCCACGAACGGCTTTTGAAGAGCAATGAATGGTCAACCGGTAAGTTGACTGTCGTGACCGACGGCTATGGGTCTTGACCCGTCCGTCAGGGCGAAAATGTCCAAAATCCGGGCCAAGGGCTCTTCAAGACCCAAAAGCGACATTCGACTATTCGAACTGCCTGCTTCATACCCGACATTCAGTTCAATAGCCCTTTGGTCGGTTGGATGTTGAAGATGTCGTCTACGGCGTCACCGCAACCCGGCGCTTCTTCACGGCAACCACCGGCGCCGGGGATTCCTTGCGGGCCTCAGACCAGGGCGGTGTCTCTGTTAAGAACTCCAGATTCGATTCCTTGGGCGTATTGGCAACAGCCTTTGCGATTTCCTTGATTTTCAGAGGCGCCAGGTGGTCGCCAACCACCTGTACATACTCACCTTGAGCCGCCATGGCCAGCACGCCAACCTGCCCCCACCAAGCTCACCAGCGCCATGAGCGCTACGCCGGTGGCGCCGGCAACCAGCCTCTGATAAGGCGACCATCCGATCGTCTATCTATTTCCACCAGGAATCTATCAGGCTATTCCTTCACATGGGTGTTGAACCATCTGCAGCGCACACCGATGAAACCACGACGCGATTGCGACCTTCCTCCTTGGCCTGGTACATCGCCGCATCCACAGCACTGATCAAACTGTCCATCGTTTTTCCATTCTCCGGGAAGACCGCCACGCCGAAGGAAGCAGTCACCTGTATAACGGCTGCTCCCAGCGTTATCCGTTGCGCAGCAATTTCCGTGCGCAACTGCTCCGCGCGTTGATACGCAACAGCAGGTGACATGTCCGGAAGAAACATCACAAACTCCTCGCCGCCAAAGCGACAAACGATATCGCTGCCGCGCGCATGTTTTTTCAACAGCTCGGCAAACACCCGCAATACTTCGTCGCCAGCCAAATGGCCATGTGTGTCGTTGACGAGCTTGAAATGATCGAGGTCGCACATCACGATTCCGACCGGCTGGTTGTTGCGCGCCGCGCGGGCCAGTTCGCGTGCTATCGTTTCGTCGAGGTAGCGGCGATTGAAGAGACCCGTCAGCGGGTCGCGCGCAGCCTGTTCGCGGAGTTGTTCCTGTAATTTCTGTACTTCTGCCTCGGCGAGCTTGCGCTCGGTGATATCGCGCACGATGCTCAGCAAGTAGGGTTTGTCGAGTTCGAGCAGTTTCGTACTGACTTCTACCGGGAAGATGGTGTCGTCCTTACGCCGTTGCATAGTTTCGAATTGCGCCTCCCCATTTTTCTGGATCAGTGCTCCGATTTCTCTCATCTGGTCTGCAGTAAATCCCGCGTCGATGTCCGTTATCTTCATGGACAGCATTTCTTCACGGCTGTAACCCAATTTGCGGCATTGGGTTTCGTTTACATCCAGTAAACGCATGGTGACAGGGTCGAGCACTTCGATGGCATCGATGGAATTGTCGAGCAGGGCTCGAAACATCTGGAGTTTGATTTCGTCCTGCTTGTGCTCTGTGACATCAACGATCACGCCATCGATATAAAGTGGCGTGTCGTCCGTGCCGTAAACAGGCATGCCGCGTTCTTCCAGCCAGCGTATGCCACCGTCCTTGTGCTTCAGCCGGTACTCCACCATAAAGGCGCGTTTCTCTGCAATCGCGCGCCTGACTTCTGCCTCCACACCGGGGCGGTCCTCGTCCAGGATCAGCGGCTCGATCGAGCATACCGTGCCGGTTGGCAGTTCATCCACTGCGTAGCCTGTCATTTGAACGGACATTTCGTTATAGAACTGCATCCGCCCACCTTCGCGGACGAACACCCGGTAGACCATGCCGGGCAGGTTCTGTGCCAGCGTACGGTAGGCGAGTTCGCTTTCACGCAGCTCGGTCTCCATTTGCTTGCGTTCGGTAATATCGGTACCAACACCGACCAGATACTTGCTCTTCTCGGTGTCCGCACTCGTAGCACTGAACACATAGTCCCGGACGCCCATCTTTGTGATGATGCGCGCTTCGATGGTTGCCGCACCCTCCTCAAAAGCTTCCTGGATCTTTTGCGCGACCGCCGGACGATCCGCTTCGTGAATGGCGTCCAGAGGATTTCTTGCTGCCAACAGTGCGTCGGAGAAGCCGAGTATGTCTCTCACCTTGTCGTTCCAGCGTATATACCGTCCCGCTGAGTCAAGCACAAAGAATATGTCCGGCTGGCTTGCGATCAATGTGTTTGAGAAATTCCTTTCGTCAATGACTGTCTGTTCGGTCTGTTTGCGCTCGGTAATGTCGCGATCTATGCCGCGGTAACCGCAGAATTTTCCATCAATGTCTGTGACTGGAGTGCCACTGGTTTCAAGCACGACTGGATGGCCATCTTTATGGATGTAGGTGTTTTCCAGGTTTATGATGGCTTGTTGCGACGCGACAAGCGGAGAAAACAGACTCGCAACCCGTTCGGCCTCCTCGGGCGTCATCAGATCGAAAGGTGTTTTTCCGATCAGCTCTTCGGGCTGGTATCCGATGATGGCGAACACTCTTGGGCTCACATAGGTATAGGCCGCGTTTTCGTCGACTTCCCAAACCCAGTCGAGGGTGGTTTCGATCAGGTTGCGGTAACGGCTCTCGCTGTCATGCAATGCCTGCTCCGCTTGCTTGCGCCCGGTGATATCCAGCACCGTTCCCAGCATGCTGATGGCCTGTCCGTCTTTCCCACGGATCACCTCGGCCTGCTCATGCACATGGCGTAGTGTGCCATCCGGCTGCAGGATGCGGTGCTCTATGCTGTATCTGTGCTGCCGCGCCAACGCCTCGCGCACGTTGTCGTCCACCAACTGACGGTCTTCCGGATGCACCGCGTTCAGGAAAGTCTCGTATGTCGCGTCGAACTGCTGTGGCGCGAGGCCGAAGATGCGGTAGATTTCATCTGACCAGCTTAGCGTGTCATTCGTGATATCCCATTCCCAGTTGCCGAGATGGGCGATGCGCTGTGCTTCCGTCAAGCTGGCAGTCCGTTGGGCCACCTCCTGTTCCAGGTGTCCGCGGTGCTGATCCAGTTGTTCCTGGGTTGCCAGTAGTTGCTGTACCTTTTCTTCCAATGACTGGTTCAATGTCCGGATTTTTTCTTCTGCCTGCTTGCGTTCGGTGATGTCCCGGAACACACCGACAAGACATGCGACGCCGTTAATCGTCGTTGGACCGGAGTTGAGGTCTGCATAGAAGACGCTGCCATCCTTTCTCTGAATCGGCAGACTCATCGCGATGCCAGAACCGACCCTGGCAATTCGCTCGAATTCGCGGGCGATATAGGGAAGATCTTTCCTGGGATGCATGTCCTCCATACTCATCGTGAGCAACTCTTCACGGCTGTATCCGAGCATGCGGCACATGGCGTCATTGACCATGCGATGCTGTCGGGTTTGGGCCTCCGCCACGATGACTCCATCCTGCACGGAGTCGAAGACACCCCTGAGCAGGGCTTCGGATTCTGCCAAGGTCTGCCTGGCCTGCTGGGCCTCGGCCACCCTGGCCTGCAGTTCTTCGCCGAGTATATTGATACCGGCCACGACGCCATCCAGGGTGCTGTCGTCATCGGCAAGGGTTCCCCGCGCCGTCAGCTCGCCTGCGGAAAATTTGAAGATGACATCGAGTATCTGCGTAAGCCTCTGGTCTTCACTGTGCTTGCGCTTGGTGTTCATTCGATATACCCATTCAGCCATTCCAGCGCTTCGGCTTCCGAAGAAAATATCCGGGTCGGAAGTTTTGGCTTGCTGATGCTGAGATAGAAGTTGCCCAATACCCGGCTGAGCGGCGTATCGACGATCATGGCGAACGCAAGACTCACCCTGGTGACCTCATCGCTCGCAAAAAATTGTCGGGCGTCCTTGGAGATAGACTTCATCTTTCTTGCCTCTAACAGGCGCATCAGGGCAACTGCAGCAGCGATGCACGCGAGAGGAACCACTAGGGCAGTAATGAACGTGATGAAGCTCATTTGAAAATGCTCGATGTTAACGGTTTCACCACTGGCGTTGTGGCTGGTCGCCTCCGCATTGCCCGTTAGGAAAGTCGTGCAAAAACACCGTATCCTGAAACGAAAAGTCATCAATCACCGATTGCCAAACCCAACTCTCGCGAGAATTCAGGTTTTCCCTCGACATTAGTCCAAGGGATTGCGTTTAGGTCACCCGGCTGTATGACAGCTTCATTTGGCTTATGAATAGCGTCTATGCATCATTTTTAACAACTTCCGTCAGTTGAGTCTGTGTGGTAGCGCACAAAAAAATCCAGCGCATTAGGCTGGCTTTAAGTCGCCGTGGCGCTTGCCACGCTCTGGAGTTGAAGCGCGGTGCCTGATGCCCGCCAGCAATGTAGCATTGCGTTAGCTCGTTTGGGTTGCTCTTGGTGACATAGTCATCAGTATTCCCAAAACTCGTGCCCCAGTACGCCGCTATTTGGCGTCGCGCGGTAAGCGCGCGAGTTCGGCATGAACCCTTCCGTCAGCGCCGTGAACCGCTCGGTGTGGTTGCGCTCCAGCAAGTGCAGCATTGGTGCAGTTGTCTTCATCGACCGCGAAGGAACGCAGGACGTCTTCCTGCGGTTGGCAGATACCGCTATGTACCAAGCCAAGAACGCCGACAGCAATCTGATTCGGCTTTCTGAGCCAAAGTGCCAGTCATAATTTTCCGGCGGTTCGACCTAGAAACAGCGCGATGCCGAGGCAATCTCCGAGGAGACATGGATGACCGGTACGTCAAGTTGTGTACTGAGTTGCCATAAAGCGGCCTGTCGCCAACGCCCGGTTACGCTGCTCAGGAGCCGACCAAGGACGTATTCCACTTTTCAAACTTGAGTGACCGGTATTGAGACTTCGGTCCGCCCAAGGACTGCAAACGGGCAACTGGCCCCAACGAAGGCTCCTGGTCGTCAAGAGTCATCTACCAGCGTGACCTGTATGGCCGGTTACGATGCACTGCAGGTTGACGTCTTTCTCCGAAGCTGACGCCCAATTTGTCGGTCAGCTTCGGACGAAACTGGCTGACTCCAGAAAGACGTTGTGATTGAGTGCCGATTTTTCAACGCGCAACAGCTCTTGCCCAGCGCCTGGTCATCTCGGGCGTGTTGAAGCAAGTCGTGAATTCGCCGGCGCTGTACACCGCATGATCGAGCAATTGAATGTCGGCCTCGTGTTGCCGTGCCACATGCTGCTCTTCAAAAAAGATGACTTTCTGGCATCGTTTATCCAACATCAGTTATGCAATCTGTGCATCCCCTCCCAATGGGTCGCTCTGGTAACAAGTGACCCAGGCTTGTTGTGCGGGCCAGCCTTTTGACCAGGCTAACGCGTTGCGTTGGCTACCCGTGGTGCCCGTGGTGCCCGTGGCGACGCGTCCCGCGAAACGCGACAGCAAGTCAAAGTGCTCAGCCGCAAATTCCATCATTTCAGACTTGCGCGTATCGTGAGCGATCAAGGTAACCACCTGGGATTCCAGCGCCTGGAACTGCTGCAAAGGGGGACCGCGGCAAGCGCGAGGACGACTGAATCGTCCGGAATTCCGTCTTGAGATTTTTCCTGCCCCGGTATCGTTACCCATGCCAATAAACGCTAAACGCCCGATAGGAGCTTGGAGGCCATCATCTTCTTCCGGTCAATCATGCGCCCGTCGACAATGAACGTTCCGTCACCCATAGCGTGAACCGTGCGCTTCTCCTTGCGTGTGGTATCTAGGTATGCGGCAACCGCCTCCAACACAACAATGTTGTGCTTTTTGACAATGTCGATGACCTTGCACTCCATGTTGGCAAGGCACTCCTTGATCAAGGGCGGCCTGACGAGCTTGGCCTGCACTGGTGTGAGCTTGAACTTGGCAAACTTGTCTATGTCTGCCCCAGAGCACGTCCCTATGCCAACCACCTTATCCAGCAGGTCGACGGTGGGAATTGCAATAACGCACTCCCGATTCTTTCGCAACGCCGCGAAGGAGTGATTCCATTCACCCGTGGTGATAGCAAATACCGGCGTGAAATCCATCACCATGGTCCAAGAGATCGTCATGATGTTGTCTTTCGTCCCATCGTGGGTTGTCACGAGGACCACAGGCCCCGATTCCATCAGAGTAAAGGCCTTGCTCAGTTCCAACTCATCCATGAGAGCACCTCCGGTAGTCAAGTCATGCCTGTTAAAGGGATGTCGATATTCTGGCAGACACGATGCAACACTGGTGGTCGATTCTGGGGCTACGGGCAGAATCGAGAAGCAAATTTGACAGGCGTTCTCAATGACCGCTGCCGCTGCATCACCGTCGAAGTGAATCGGTACTCTCCAAGGCCATGCCCGCCAGCCACTCCATCGACCAAGCATGTGATGTATTTTGAGACCGGCCAGGGCAGTGCCGTGACTGCGCACCACGGCTACGACCAGCAAAGCCTGGAGGCGCACGCCTACGCGGTGGCGCACCACTTCAAGCCGTTGCTGGTCAACACCGTGGTCGGCTTCATCGGCTCCGAGTACCTGTTCAACGGCAAACAAATCACCCGTGCCGGGCTGGAAGACATCATGCTCAACGACCAAAGCACCTCGTTCCATGACGCGCTGGTGTTGCGCCAGCTGCTGGGTTTGCGTGCCGCCCCCGAATTCGAGGTGTGGCAACACGCCATGGGCATCACCAACCATGCCCGCTCTGGTCACACCCACGCCTTGGGATACGCTGAAAAACTTCACCGACGCCCGCATCGCCTTGGGGCGCGCCGGCGTCAGCCTGCCGACGCTGCGGCAGCACAGCCAGGCCACAGACCGCACCCTGTACCTGTACCTGCAACGCCCGGACCTGGGGCGACGGCTCGACACGGCCTCTCTGCAGGCTTTGGCCCAGTGGCAAAACCAGCAAGGCGATACGCCCGGCTTTGATTTGGCCTTTGTTCTGGTGGACGGCTTGTCAGCACTGGCGATCCACCAAAACGCCGTGGCCCTGGTGTCGCTGATGCTGCGGCGCCTGCAGACCGACACACGGCAGCCCTGGACGGTGGTGCCCTTGACCGTGGTAGCACAGAGCCGTGTCGCCATCGGCGACGAAGTGGGTGCGGCCTTGCGGGCCAACACGGTGGTGGTGCTATCCGGCACGGTGGCTGCAGGGTGCCACCGCGGCGGACGGCAAGCGCTGAGGCGCTTGTCAGAGCGAACGCTTATTTGGCGGCGCGGATTTTCTTCAGTTCGGCCTGGGTTTCGTTCCACAGCTCCATGCCAATGTCAGCACCGATGCCGGCATACACCTTGGTCAGCTTGTCACGCATGCGGTCTGACTCGGCTGGTGACATTTCATTGATCTCCATGCCCTTGGCTTTGAGGTCGGCCATGGCTTTGGCGGCTTCGGCACGGGTGTCTTTGCGCTCAAAATCGCGGCTGGTCTTGGCAGCATCACTCAACACCTTTTGCTCGTCCTTGGACAGCTGATCCCAGTATTTCTTGCTGACTGTCACGATCCATGGGCTGTAGACGTGGTTGGTCACCGTCATGTACTTTTGGACTTCGTAGAACTTGCTCGACAAAATGGTGTTGAACGGGTTCTCTTGCCCATCCACCGTCTTGGTTTCCAGCGCACTGAAGAGTTCAGAAAAGGCCAGCGGAATGGCGTTGGCACCCAGCGTCTGGAAGGTGCTCAGAAACACGTTGTTCTGCATCACCCGCAGCTTGATGCCTTGCATGTCTTCCATTTTGGTGATCGCGCGTTTGCTGTTGGTCAGGTTACGGAAGCCGTTTTCCCAGTAGGCCAGACCGACCAGGCCCTTCTCCTGCAGCTTGTTGCGCACCTTGTCGCCAATCGGGCCGTCCAGCAGAATGTCGGCTTCCTTGACGTTGCTGATCAGGAACGGCGTGTCCCACAGCGCCATTTCCTTGGTAATGCCGACCAGCGTGGCAGTCGACCCAACCATCATTTCCTGGGCGCCGCCAATCAGGGCCTGCTGCATCTGGTTGTCCGGCCCAAGGGCGGCGGCGCCAATGGCGCGCACTTTCATTTTGCCGCCCGACAGCTTGGCCACCTCGTCGGCAAACACCTTGGCCGCGCGGCCCTGGTTGCTTTGCTCGTTGAGGCCGTAGCCAAAGCGGATCAGGCGCGGCTTGATGTCTTGCGCCGCGGCGGCAAACGAGGCGCTGAGCACGGCCACGCTGGCTGCGGCAATAAGGGTTCTGCGAAGGAATGACATGGTAGGAATCTCCTGTGGTTGAAGTAAAACGCGTGAAAAACGGGGTTGAAGGGAAACGTCAGCGCATCCACGCTACTGGCGCGGTGACGATCTGCGGGAACGCGATGAACAAGGCAAGAATCAATATGTAAGTGATCAGGAACGGGCTGATACCGCGGATCACGCTGTGCAGCGGCATGCGCCCAACACTGGCCACCACGTTGAGCACCGTGCCCACCGGCGGTGTGATCAGGCCGATGGAGCCATTGAGCACAAACATCAGACCAAAGTACACCGGGTCAATGCCAGCCTTGACGGCAATAGGCAGCATCACCGGCGAGAAGATCAGGATGGTGGGCGTCAGGTCAAGCGAGGTGCCGACCATGATCAGCACCAGCATCATCACCACCATCAGCAGGCGCGGGCTGTCCACCAGCGGCCCGAGCCAACCGGTCAGCACGTTGGGCAAGTCGGCCAGCGTCACCATATAGCTGGCCACCTGGGCACCAGCGCACAAAAACATGACGATGGCGGTGGTGCGCGAGGCCCGCACCAGCACCTCGTGCACCTGCACCAGTTTCATTTCGCGGTGGATGAACAGCGACACCACCAGCGCGTAAAACGCAGCCACCACGGCCGCTTCGGTCGGGGTGAACAGACCCGACTTCATGCCGCCAATGATGATGATGGGCATCAGCAGCGCCCAGAAGGCACTCAGGGTGGCTTTCAGGCGCGCCTTCATCGGCAGCGCCTCGCCCTTGGGCAGGTCCATGCCACGCAGCACCAGTTTCCAGGCAATGATCAGACCGGCACCCATGATGATGCCGGGCACGATGCCCGACAGGAACAGCAAGGAGATCGAGGTGTTGGTGGTCACACCGTAGATGATGAACGGCATGCTCGGCGGAATGATCGGGGCGATGATGCCGCCGGCGCCAATCAGGCCCGCCGAGGTATGCAGCGGGTAACCCTGCTGGCGCATCATCGGCAGCAAAATGGTGGCCAGCGCGGCGGTGTCGGCCAGCGCCGAGCCGCTCATGCTGGCCATCAGCACCGCTGCACCAATGGCGACAAAGCCCAAGCCACCACGAATATGCCCAACCCAGGCCTGCGCCATGGTGATGATGCGCTGGCTGATGCCGCCCGCGTTCATCAACTCACCGGCCAGAATAAAAAACGGCACCGCCAGCAGCGGAAAGCTGTCCACCCCCGCCACCAGGTTTTGCGCCAGCAACTGGGTGTCCCAAAAATCCAGCACAAAGGACATGGCGGCGCCGGTCAGCACCAGCGCCAGCCCCATGTTCATGCCCACACCCAGCAGCGACAACATGCCGCCAACAAAAACAACAAAAGCCAGACCTTCGCTTGACATGGTGCGTTACTCCGGCTGCACGCCAAACCCCAGATGCAGGGGGGTGCGTTTGATCAGTTCAACAAATGCCATGATGCCAATGGCCGTGGCGCATAAAAAAGCCGGCAAGGGCAGCAGCGCCGTGGGGTAGCGCAACACCACCGAATAGCTGTCCAGCCCGACGATCACCTGTTGCCAGGCACCCCAGGCAAGCATGCTGCAGGCAGTGACCACCAGCACACGGATCAGCAGCGTCACCGCCAGCATGGCACGCGGCTTTTTGCGCAGCAAACCCACCAGGCTGGTGAATGCCATGTGCTCGCCGGCCGGGTAAGCGGCGGTGGCGCCAATAAACACCATCCAGACAAACAGCAGGCGCGACAGTTCTTCGCTGGCGGCCACACCGCTGCCAAAGCCGTAACGCAACACCACATTGACAAACACCGACAAGGCCATCACGCCCAGGCAAATGGCCATCAGGTGGCTACTCAAACGCCGAAAAAGCCCATCCGGGGGCGTGTGATGTGACTCGGTACTCATGCCAACTCCTTATGCGTCATCCAGGCCGCAACCTCAGCCTGTAGTTGATCCAAAGGCGCCGTCGCAGCCAGCGTCAGCACACCGGGCTCGCCCGTGGGCGCCTGCAGCGTGGCAAATTGACTGTCCACCAAGTTGCTGGAGAAAAAATGCGCTTCACCACGCGACCCAACACGCGCCTGCGCCTGCTCTCGGTTGATTTCCAGAAAGACAAAACGCAGCCCGGGTAAAGCCGCACGCAAGCGTTCGCGGTAGGCTTTTTTCAGCGCCGAACAGGTCAGCACCATGCCGCCGGGGTGCTGACGCAGCTGATCACACAGGCGGTCGAGCCAGCCAGCGCGGTCGTCATCGGTCAGGGCCACGCCCTGGCTCATCTTCTGGCGACTCTCGGGGCTGTGAAAGTCATCCCCTTCCACCAGCGGCAACTGCATGGCTTGCGCCACCGCACGGCCCAGGCTGGATTTGCCGCAACCGGCCACACCCATGATCACAACAGAAACATTCATAGTCATTTGGATAGCGCTATCCCATCGTGCTAAATAAAAAGTCAACTCAAATTTTGGCTTTCGCAGGTACCACCGATCACCGGTGGTACCTTGGCACAACAAAACTTGACTCTGACTGTCGGATAGCGCTATCCTAGCACTGTATGATCCGTTCTGCAACTCCGTAATTACCCGATGTCTTCACATCTTCGGCCCCCACGATCCCGCGCCACTGGCCGCATCACGCTGGCCGATGTGGCGCGGCTGGCACAAGTGAGCCCCATCACCGTGTCGCGTGCGTTGCGTGGTGAACGGGCGGTCGATGTCGAGTTGGTGGCGCGTGTGCAGGCGGCGGCCAAAGAGCTGGGCTACGTGCCCGACCCGGCGGCGCGCGCGCTGGCATCGCGCCACAGCGCGCAGGTGGTCACGCTGATTCCGATGCTGTCGAATGCGCTGTTCGTTGATGTGCTGGAAGCCGTGCAGCGCACCCTGCGCCCAGCGGGTTACCAGATGCTGATGGGCGTGACGCACTACGACGCCAACGAAGAAGAGTTGTTGCTGCGCGAACTGTTGCAACACCGGCCGGCGGGCCTGCTGGTAACAGGTTTTGAGCGCAACGAGGCCACCCGCCAGATGATCACCAAGAGCGGTGTGCCTTGTGTGCACCTGATGGAAATCTCTGACACCGCGGGCGTTTACAGCGTGGGCTTCTCGCAAACCGAAGCGGGTGCCGAGATCACACAGCATCTGTTACAACGGGGCCGCCAGCGCATCGCCTTTGTGGGGGCCCAGCTCGACCCCCGCACGCTGCAGCGTCTGGCAGGCTGGCGGCAGGCGCTCAAACAGGCCGGGCGCTTTGACCCAAGACTGGAATGGCTCAACCCGGCGCCCTCGTCCATGGCCCTGGGCGCCGGGTTGCTGGCGCAGATCCGGCAGGCACAGCCCGATGTGGACGCCATCTTTTTTTGCAACGACGATCTGGCACAAGGCGCCCTGCTGGCGGCACTGCGCCTGGGCATTGCCGTGCCCGGGCAACTGGCCATTGCCGGTTTCAACGATCTGCCCGGCAGTGACCAGATGCTGCCGCCGTTGACCACCATGCGCACGCCGCGCTCGGAAATTGGCAGCGCCGCGGCGAGCATGCTGGTGTCATTGATCAACGGCGAGGCAGTAACCCCGTCCTGCATCAATCTGGGCCATCAGTTGATCGTGCGTGCGAGTACCTGAACCTCTCAGGCTGGGGTGGTGCCGAAGCGGCCGCCTTGAGCGCGATGGTGCTGGCGCTGACGCTGATGCGCAAGTCCAAGTGGGCGCATTCAGACGCTCAGCCCTGAAGGCCGGCGTCTTACCCGCCATGCAGTTGGCAGCGCGCATCACGGTTCGAGGCTGATCGCGCTGGTGAGTACCACCATTTCTTGCGCAATAAGCCATTCTTCCTGGGTCGAGATCACCAGTATTTTTACGGGTGAAGCGGGGCTTTGAATGAAGCCACCAGTCGCCTTGCCATGCGTGTGATTGGCATCGGGATCCAGAAAGAGAAGGAAGCACTGCAGATGGCCCACAATCCGCGCTCGCATGGCGGGAGAGTTTTCACCGATACCACCGGTAAAAACAAGCGCATCCAAGTGAGGAAGTGCCACCATCATCTTGCCCACACTCTGGGCCGCCTTGTAGGCAAAGATATGGATCGCCAGAGTGCTGGGAGCGTGTCCTTCCTTTTCTTTCTCCAGCAGAGTTCTCAAGTCATTGGAAACGCCAGAGACCCCCAACAGGCCGCTTTTCTTGTTCAATAAATCAGAAATCTCCTGCACCGTCATCTGACATTTCTCTGCCAAATAAATGCACACCCCTGGATCAATATCTCCCACGCGGGTGCCCATGACCAAGCCTTCCAATGGTGTAAAACCCATGCTGGTATCGACACTCTTCCCATCGAGAATGGCACAGCTGGAACAACCGTTGCCCAGATGCAAACTCACGATGCCATGAGCATTAAAACGGTTTTCCTGCAATATTTGTCTGGATTTTCTTGCAATAAAACTGTGTGAGGTGCCGTGAAATCCATACCGTCGAATTTGATGTTCGTCATAATATTTTTCAGGCAATGCATAACGGTAAGCATGCTCGGGAATAGTGGCGTGAAATGCGGTATCAAAAACAATACATTGCGGCAGATGCGGAAAAACCTTCTGTGTCAGTTCAATACCTTCAAAATTGGCAGGGTTGTGCAATGGCGCCAGATCCAGACACTTTTTAAGTGTTGCCAGAACTGCTGGTGTGACCAGAACGCTTTGCCTGAATGTCTCACCGCCATGTACAAACCGATGCCCTACTCCCCCAAGGGTCGCCGTGATGCCGAGTTTGTCAAACTTGTCCACCAGCCATTCCATGGCCTGTCGATGCTGACAGGGCGGGATCTCAAAATGCTCTCTCTGCGCCCCACTGTTCCATGAAATGCGTAGCGGTGTATGGGTACCGATTCTTTCAATCAGGCCACTCCACAAAGGTATATCCGCTTCATCAAGATTGAATACCGCAAATTTTAATGATGAGCTTCCACAGTTAATGACCAATATATTCATGCCATGCCTTACGCGTGAATGCTCTGTAATTGCAGAAATCAATACGTCACAGCCACATTCACTTCAAGAGCAAACGGGGTCGCGGCGTCAGTCATGCGTTGATTGACCGCATGCCAGACACGCAAAACACCTGCTTGCATGCCTGCGCCCGTTAGAGCTGCGCACGCACGCAATAGGACCGGCAAGGTTGCCGGCATCCTGTTTGTCAGCGAGGTGCTTAATACCGATACGGCGGGCCGGCTTTTTCCATGGCCGCGTTGTAGTTCTTCAGAATCTGCACAACTTTGGCCTTCAATGGGCTTTCTTTGGCAACCTCGTCCCAAAACTTGCGCCCCGCAACTTCGACTGTTTTCCACTCGGCGTCGGGAATGGTGGTGAGTTTCATTTTTTTGCCCTCAACCCGAAGCTTGGCTTCACCCCCCCAGTACCAATGCTGGCGGTAGTAATGCGAACTGTCAAAGGCCAGGCGCAACAGCTGCTGCAAATGCGGTGGCACTTTGTTCCAGCTGGCCATGTTGGCGTAGAACGATCCGATCCATGCACCGGAGATGTTGTTGGTCAGAAAGTTGCCAGTCACATTCGCCCAACCGACGGTGTAGTCTTCTGTGATGCCCGACCAGGCCACGCCATCGAGCTCCCCCGTCTGCATGGCGACCTCGACATCTTCGTACGGCAGTGTCACTGGAACCACACCAAACTGCTTGAGGAATCGACCGGCGGTGGGAAAGGTAAATATCTTCTTGCCTTTGAGATCCTTGAGACTGAGGATGGGCTTCTTGGTGGCAAAGTTGCATGGATCCCATGAGCCCGCTGAAATATGCTTGACACCCACTTTGGCATATTCCGCCTCCCATATCTCGGCCAGTCCCCACTGGTTGAACAGCACCGGCACATCCAGGCTGTAGCGACAGGCAAAGGGGAAGTAGCCACCAAAAACAGTCACTTCGGTAGGGGAAGCCATGCTGTCGTCGTCAGACTGCACGCAGTCTATGGTGCCGCGCTGCATCGCCCGAAACAGCTCGCCGGTAGGAACCAACTGATCGGCATAAGACAACTCGATGACCATTTGCCCATTGGCCGCCTTGTTGAAGGCATCCACCGCCGGCTTGATGACATGCTGACCCAAGGCGGCACCGGCATAGGTTTGCATGCGCCATCGAATCGGTGCTTGTGCATGCACGGCGGGCGCCGCCAATGAAACCGCAGCAGCGCCTGCCAGGCCTGCATTCTTGACAAAGTTGCGTCTTGAACTCATTTAACTCTCCTGTCAACAGTTGGGCATCGTGCCCGGATTTACGCCGCGCCTTGCCCGGATGGCATGGCGCTAACGATCTGTGCCATCAAGGGTTGCCATACACCTGACCGGGCAACCAAAGGGCGATTTGTGGAAAGGCCATCACCAGCATCAAAGCCAACACCATGACACCGACAAAGGGCCAGATTGATGCATAGATGTCACGTATCGTGATCTCGGGCGGCGCCATGGCGCGCATCAAAAAGAGGTTGTAGCCAAAGGGCGGCGTCATGTAGGCAATTTGGCAGGTGATCGTGTAGAGAATGCCGTACCAGATCAGGTCAAATCCGAGGGAACCCACCAGCGGCACATACAGCGGCGCAACAATCACCAGCATCGCGGTATCGTCAAGGAAGGTGCCAAGAATCAGATAGGAGAGTTGCATCAGGATCAGGATTTCCCACGGACTCAAACCCAGCTTTCCGATGAACAAGCCCTCAATGGCTTTCACCGCACCCAGACCGTCAAACACGGCACCAAAGCACAGCGCCGCCAGAATGATCCACATGAACATGCATGAGATGCCCAGCGTTTGGCGCACCGAGGTTTCAAACACGGCCCAGGTCATGCGACGTCTGGCAACCGCTGCACCCAGCGCGGCCAGGGCACCAATGGCCGAACTCTCCACCAGGCTGGTCCAACCCTTCACAAATGGCACCATCATGGTGATAAATATGAAGATGGGCAACAGGCCCGCGCCCAGCAGACGCAGTTTCTCGGCCATGGGGACGTTGCGATCCTCGGGCGGCAATGCCGGGCCCAAACTGGGGTTGAGCTTGCAGCGGATCACAATGTAAATCACGAACATCCCGGCCATCATGAGGCCCGGAAACACCCCCGCGAGCCATAACTGACCCACCGGCTGGCGCGCGATCATCGCGTAGAGCACCAGCACCACCGAAGGAGGAACCAGAATGCCAAGCGATGAGCCGGCCTGAATGACCCCCGACACCATGCGCTTGTCATAGCCGCGGCGCAACAGCTCGGGCAGTGCGATGGTCGCACCGATCGCCATGCCTGCCACAGACAAGCCGTTCATGGCAGAAATCAGCACCATCAGCCCGATCGTACCGACAGCCAGCCCGCCATTGAGCCCGCCGAACCAGACGTGAAACATCTTGTAAAGGTCATCGGCGATCTTGCTTTCAGACAGCACGTAACCCATAAAAATAAACATGGGCAAGGTCAGCAGCGGATACCACTTCATCAGCTTGATGGCCGATGAAAACGCGATATCCACCCCGCCCACGCCCCACAACAGCATGGAGGCCGCCGCACCAACAAAACCAATCGCGGCAAAAACCCGTTGCCCGGTGAAAAGCAACAGCATCAACGACGAAAACATCAACAGGGCGATCATCTCGTAAGACATTAGATTTCCTTATCTTGAATGCGAGCGATGTCTTTGAAAAATTCCGCCGAGGCCTGCAGAATCATCAGCACGATGGCAAAGCACATCACGATCTTGATGGGCCACATGTACGGTCGCCAGGCGGAGGAGTTGGTTTCACCATATTCGAGCGCATAGCTGGTGCTTCCAATGCCGCCATAGAGCATCACACCAAGGTAAAAGAGCAAAAACAAGGCCGTGAAAGCATCGGCCCAGGCCCGCGTGTGGGGTGACCAGTCGCCATAAAACAGGTCCATGCGGACATCACTGCCCATCTGCATCGAATACGGGCCGCCTAAAAAGAAATACGCCGTCATCACAAATTGCGCCATCTCCAAGGTCCACTGGGCGGGATGAAAGAAGACTTTGGACGCCGAGGAATACAGCAAGATGCCCATCAGCACAAACAGCATGTACATGGCGACACGACCGATACGGTAATTCAACACATCGACAAAGCGCACATAGGTTCGAATAAACCCGTGCATTTTTTTCTGGTCTGTAATAGTCATGATGATTTTCAGTTTGGAAATTTTAAAAAACTCATATGTTTTCTGGCATCTGTCGCGAAATGGAACTTGTTGATGAATGCCCTAAAGCAATTGGTCAATCAGTTGTTTACTTGGGCGAGGTATCACCACCCTGGACACCAGGAAACCTTTATCGCTAGCAATTTTTGAACCCGCCTCAGTGGCGGCATTCACATCGGCCACCTCGCCGGTCAACACCACATAGCTTTTGCCGCCAATGCCAAAGGCCAGGTGCATGCGAATCGGCTCGACTGATGCCGCCTTGACTGCCGCGTCAGTGGCCTCGATGGTCGCCGCCACCGAATAGGTTTCAATGACACTGATGGCCCGCACGTTCTCAATGTTGGTGCCACCACTGATGGCCGGCAACACCGAAGGGTGGATGTTGGGAATCACAAAGCTGTCCACCACCACATCCGGGCACAGGTCGGTACCCGCACCGACCGATTGATTGACAGCGGCAACATCGCCGCCAATCATGACGATGTACTTGCCCGGGCAGATGCTTTTGGCAAACAGGATCTCGACATTGGCCGTTTTGGCCATGGCATCGGCAGCGGCAATGCCTTGGGCGATGCTGGTGAATTCAACCAGTCCGATGGCGTGGTGACTCATGGGTTTCTTTCAGGCAATAAGGGTGATGGACTGCGCAGATACCTCGGCAACACGACCACTGATGCTGGCGTGAAGGCGTGCGCCCAGGGCATCCGGTGGAATGTCGGCCAGCAATTGGCCACGTTGCACCTGGTCACCCACCCGCACCAAGGGCACGGCAGCTGCACCCACGTGCTGGCGCAGGTTCAGCTCGACCTTGGCCGGGCTGCAGCTTGACTCGTCCAAGGGTGCTTTTTTGTTGTAGGCCGCGATACCCAGCCGGGTCACCAGCCTGGAGGTCGGTACCAGGCGATGCTCCGCCATGGGGTCTGCTGCACGCAAATCGCCCACATAACGTGCCCCCTCGGCACGAAATTGGGCCTTGAGCGCCACATTGATGCGCATCGGCGAAATATCGACCGGGCAAGCCCATTGCTCACAAATCGCGCACTCGGAACAGGTCAGCGCCGACAGCAGCACCGACGGCATGCCAATGTCACGGTAATTGGCAGAACGAACAATCAGCGCGGGATGCAACTCATGACCGATCAGATGGCGCGGGCACAACTCGGTGCACAGGTTGCATTGTTCGCAAACGGTGCGCGCAATCGCCATCACATCCTGCATCGGTTTGCGGTGACGGCGAATCACCACATGGTCTTGCGGCAAGACGATGATGCCGCCGGTGGTTTTGGTGACGGGCTGATCGATGGAGTCCAGCAACCGGCCCATCATCGGGCCGCCATTGATAAAAAAAGGCTTGTCAACGGTGATGTCCCCGGCCCTGGCAATCACGTCGCGCAAAGGTGTGCCAATGGGCACCGTCACCGTGATCGGGGCAGACACCGCGCCAGAGATGGTCAGCGTGCGGTCAACCACTGGCGCATCGTTGTCCACGGCCCGCGCCAGGTTGATCAGTGTCAGCACGTTGTTAACCGCCACACCGACATCCTTGGGCAGCGCAGCAGGTGGCACGCGTCGGCCTGTCGCCAGCCAGATGGTGATCACCTCGTCACCCGCCGGATAAATGTCTTTGAGGATGTGAATGCGCATGTTGGATGCCAGCAGCGGCTGCACGGCGGCGATGGCTTCCACGTACTTGGCCTTGAAGGCAATGATGCCTTCGCGGGCACCCACCGCCTGCATGGCCAACTGCAAGCCACGCACCAATTGCTGCGCATACTTGACCGCCAATTGCTGGTCAACCTTGAGCAGCGGCTCGCACTCCGCACCGTTCACCAGGTAAATCTCGGCCGGGCTCATGAGCTTGACATGGGTTGGAAAACCAGCCCCGCCAGCGCCGACCACACCCGCCTCGCGGGCCTTGTGCGCAATCTCGTTCACGGTTTTTTCCTCTTGCCCGATGGGCTCAAAAACAGGGCCAGGTCAGACTCCGGGCGACCAATCACTTTCTCACTGACCAAGGCCTCATGGCGTTCGGCCACCCTGCGCCCGGCATCGACAGCAGCACGGCAGGAACCGATGTCGCCTTCGAGCACCAGTGTGATCAACCCCGGGTTGGTGGTGATCTGCTTGATCAAACGCACACTGGCCGCCTTGAGCATCGCGTCTGCGGCCTCGATGCCACAGACCAAGCCCCTCACTTCCAGAAAACCGTAGGCCTGATTCATGTCAATACACCAGCGGCTCGGCCGCAATGTCTGCGACGGTGCGGGCAAACGCGTCACACGCGGCACGGCAGGCAGCTTGCGAGCCTTGCAGATAAGCGCCGGAATAATTGGTTGGTGAGGGTGGGCGCACATAGCCCGCCAATCGCACCTCGGCGGCCTTGAGGGCGGCATCCAGTCCCACCGCAGCTTCCAGCGGCGGTGCCACCAGGTAAGCCAGAGAATCGCCTTCCTTGACCCCCGCCACCTCGGCCAGATACGAGCCACAGCGCGACACCACATGCGACAAAAATGCCACCGTGTGCGCGTCATTGGCCCACTGAAACGCCGCACCGTCACGCACATGGGCCAGCGCCGCATCCAGACCTGAACGCACCTCAGCCGGCGACGGCCCGGCCAGCATCAAAATCACTTCACCGGCGGTACTTGACGGGCCGTGTTTAGCGCCAGCATAAAACGAGCTGCCGTATACCACGCGCACATTGGCCTGTTTGGTGGCCTCATCGGCGGCAATGTAGGCCACATCATCGGAGTCGGCTGTGAACACACCTAAGCTGAACACACTGTCGTCAAGCTGGAGTTCTTTTTTGAAATCGGCCTGCAGCGACGAGATCAACCGCGCAGCACAAACCGATGCCGGGATTTTTTCGAAGGTTGACATGCTTAGCCTCCGGCCATTTTTTTGCTCAAGGCAATGCCACTGGCCTGCTCCTTGAGCATGCGTGCGGCCAGCTCGGCAATCACGGCGGCAGCTTCCACCGGCGGCGTTCCGCCCCGATGGATGTTGGAAATGCAGGTGCGTTCGGCCTCCACGGTCTGGCTGGTGGGCTGGTAGACCATGTAGCACGACAGGCTTTCGGACTGGCCCAAACCCGGACGCTCGCCAATCAGCAGGATCACCACCTTGGCCTGCAAAAGTTCGCCAATCTGGTCCTCCACCTTGACGCGGCCAAAACGTACAAACAGCGGGGTGCCGGCCTTGAGCTGCAAAGACGCCAGCCCGCGGATCAGGGGTGGCACGATGTCGTCAAAATTGGCCGTGGTGGCTTCGGTGGACAAGCCATCCGAGATCAACAGCTGCACATCGGGGGCCTTGATGCACTGGGATTTGATGATCTCCAGCCCCTTGGCGCTGAGCACCCGGCCCAAGTCAGGCCGGGTCAGGTACTGGCCTTTCTCGGTAATTTCCGTCTGCACTTCCAGCAAACCGGCACGCTGCACCCACTCAGCCGGAATTTCACTCAACACGGTTTCCTTGGAGCGTGAGTGATCGGCCAGGAAGCGCAACAACGACTGGGTGCGTGGGCGTGGGCCGCTGCGTCCGGCGCAGACACGGGCGCGGGTGCTGCGCCGCAGCTCGGTCAGCACATCCGGACTCTTGGGTTCAGCGACCCCTACCCAGAGACGGGCCTCCTCACTCCCCAGATCAGGCAACTCACCCAGCACAGGTGTTTCTGCGGTGTTGGGCGTTGCTGGTGTTTGCGCCAGCTCGCGCATGACAGCGCGAACAATCTCGGCAATTTGTGCGTCGTCCATGGTCGCTCCGATCAGAAAAACAGGGAAGGATCACCGGCTGCGCGACTCAGCCTGCCGTTTGACATCAGGCCCCGTTGCTCCAGCCAGTGCTCAAACTCCGGGGCCGGGCGCAAACCCAGTGTTTGCCGCACCGTGGCAATGTCGTGGAACGAGCAGGTCTGGTAATTGAGCATGATGTCGTCGCCCATTGGCATCGCAATGACAAAGTTGCAGCCCGCCGTGGCCATCAGCATCAGCAGGCTTTCATTCGAGTTCTGGTCGGCATCCGCGTGGTTGGTGTAGCAGCAGTCACACCCCATCGAGATACCCGAAAGCTTGCCCATGAAATGGTCTTCGAGGCCCGCACGCAAAATCTCGCGGCTGTTGTAAAGGTATTCGGGACCAATAAAACCCACCACGGTGTTGACGATGAAAGGCGAGTAGTGCCGCGCCAGTCCATAGTTTCTGGCTTCCATCGTGACCTGATCAGCCCCATGGTGCGCGTTGGCCGACAGCGCCGAGCCCTGCCCGGTCTCAAAGTACAGACAGTTCCCCCCCGCAACCCGGGAATAATGCCGCCCCACTTCGGCGGCCTCATCGAGCATTTCCAGGGAAATGCCAAATTCTTTCAAGCCTTTCTCACTGCCGCAAATGCTCTGAAACAGCAAACCAATCGGTGCCCCCTTGCGCACCGCTTCCATCTGGGTGCTGATGTGCGCCAGCACGCAGCCCTGGGTTGGAATCTGGTATTTTTCGATCACTTCATAGATCTGATTGAGGATGCGCGTCACCGATTCGACGTTGTCCGTCACCGGATTCACCCCAATCAGCGCATCGCCAGAACCATACGACAGGCCCTCAAAAATCTGGGCCGAAATGCTGCGGATGTCGTCGCGCGTGTCGTTGGGCTGCAAGCGGCAACTGAAGCGCCCGGGCAAGCCAATGGTGGTGTTGGCCTTGGTCACCACGGGCAACAATTTGGCCCCGTAGATCAAATCGCCGTTGGAACAAATCTTGGCCACTGCCGCCACCATCTCCGAGGTCAAGCCCTTGCGCAGCACCTCCAGTTCTTCCAGCGTGGCTGTGTCACCCAGCAAGTACTCGCGCAATTGACCCACGCTCCAGTTCTGAATGCGCCGGTAAACCGCCTCGTTGAGGTTATCCTGGATCAGTCGCGTGACGCAGTCTTCTTCATAGGGCACCACCGGGTTGTTGCGCAGGTCGGACAGCAGTAGCTCAGAGAGCACCTGCTTGGCGGCTACCCGCTCGCGTGCGTCCTGCGCGGCAATGCCTGCCAGCCGGTCGCCGGAGCGCGCCTCGTTGGCTTTGGCCAACACGTCCTTGACACTTTTGAAGGAGTAGCCGTGTCCAAACAATCGGGTTGAAAGCATCATTGTGGTGGTTGTCCTTCAATGAGGGAAGGCGAGAGACTTCACGGTGACCGGAATCGTGCCGCCATTGAAGTAGCTCTTGCCAATATCAAGATAGTCACCAGCACGGGTAAACACCTCGTCGATGATCAGCAACTCGCGGCCCGGCACCAAGCGAAACAGTTCCATGCCCAGCGCCTTGCCAATATCCTGCGAGGTCACGGCCACCAGCGGGTGCGTGCTGCCGGGCTGCGTCCGCGAAAAGCTTTGCAGTTCCAGCGCGGCTTGCCAGACGGTCTGGCAAGTTGCCGGAATGTCATCGGGCAGGGCCAGTGCATAAACATCGCCCATGGCATCAAGGTCGTGCCCCTTGACCGCGTCCTGCCAGGCCACAGACAGTGCACCAGGGCGAAACTCGCGCCAGCGCATCCGCGAATGCAGCACCGGCACATTGCGCAGCGGCGCGCCCTGGTACTTGTTCCAGACCGTGCTGCCCGACAGTGTCAAGGTATGCGCACCTGCCCCAATCACGGTGGCGCGCAATGTTTGTGCAGGTTCACGCACCGGAAAACCAGACTCCGCCAGTTGTCGCCCCAGCGCCTGCGCCAGCAGCGGGCCAATGTCGCCAAAGCGGTAGGGCGACTCGGCAGATGGGCGCACCATGCACTCACCCACCCCGCCAGAAATAAAGACCGCGTCAAACCGGTAAGCCTCCCGCAGGGGCTCGGTCATCAAGAGCTGCTGCGCCAGTTTGGAGGGCCGCGCCTGCATGACTTCAATGATGAGTGCGGCCATGCGTTCGGCCACCTTTTGCAGATCCTGGGTTGACAGCTGGGACGCGGCGCGATCCTCACCCAGCAAATCGCGCACGATGATGGCTGCTGGCGCATGCACCGTGCTGACGCGCCCACCCGCGTCGGTTTGCAACAAATGCCCGCCGACGTTCAGACAAGCGGTGTCGAGCACCCTGCCGCCCTCAAACACCGCATAGTTCGAGGTACCTCCGCCGACATCAATATTGAGGACGCGGGCGGCATTTTTTTCGGAGTACGCCCCCGCACCCGAGCCGCGCCCGGCAATCACCGACTCCAGATGCGGGCCAGCCGTGGCCACCACAAAATCCCCCAAACCGGCAGCCAGCGACATGACCGTTTCACGCGCGTTGCGGGCCTTGGAGGTCTCACCGGTGATGATGACGGCACCCGATTCCACGTCCTGCACCGTCAAACCGGCCAATTCATATTGCTTGCGAATGAAGATATCGAGCGCCCGAACATCCACATTGCCATCAGCATCAAACGGGGTAAAAATGACAGGGCTGACATACAGGATGTCGCGCCGGGAAAACTCATAGTGCGGCACGCTGGTGGGCCCGGCCGTGTTGACAATTTCCAGTTCGGAAAAAATCACCTGCGACGTGGTCGTGCCCAAGTCGATGCCAACGCTGCGCATGCAACGCGTGTTCAAGATGCCACCCTTTGCGGCTGCGACACCTTGACCTGCACCAGGGATCGCTGATCGGACGGCTGCTGCTGTTCGGTCAAAATCCGGACGACCGGCTTGAGGTCCAGCGACGAAGGGCGCAGCACGCGCTTGAACGTGATGCCGCCTTCGGAACAATCCCCGCAGCTGCCGTGACACGCATTACAAGCCATGGCTTTCAGACAATCCTGAAGTTGTCGACCAGCACACAGCGGCGCAGCCGCACAAAGGTGCGCGCCGAGGTCACGCCCTCACCGGTGGGGGTGGTAATGGTCATGCTGGTCCAGCCCTCGCCACCGAAACCAAGCCCTGCCAGGCACGGCCCGTTTTTGACAAAAATGCTGGTGTTGATCTCATTGGCCATGTGATCCAGGTTGTCCAGATTGCGCGAGTGCATGGCGGCAGTGTGTTTGCAGCCACCTTCGAGCTTGACCGCCATGGCAATCGCATCGTCCACATTGGCGACACGGATGATCGGCAGAATCGGCATCATCAACTCGGTCACCGCAAACGGGTGATCGGCGGCGGTCTCGACAAACAGCAGCCGGGTGTCTGGCGGCACACTCAGGCCAATGGCCGCAGCAATTTTGGCCGCATCACGCCCGACCCATTCGCGTTTCACCGTGCCCTTGTTGTCCAGGCCAATCTTGCCCAACACGAGATCGACCAGCCGTTTGGCCTGGTCTGATGACAACTCCACCGCCTTGTGTTTGGCCATCTCTTGTTTGAGCCGGTCTGCCACTGAATCGACAACAATGACCTCTTTCTCGTCCGCGCAGATGATGTTGTTGTCAAACGAGGCACCCCAGACAATGTCGCGCCCGGCTTTTTCGATATTGGCGGTTTCATCCACCACCACCGGCGGGTTGCCTGCGCCAGCCGCAATCAGTCGTTTGTCCGTATGCTTGCGCGCCTCTTCCACCACAGCCTCGCCGCCCGTCACAGTCAGCAAGTTGATGCCCGGGTAGCTGAACAGTTGCTGCGCGGTGGCGATGTTCGGGTTGAGCACCGTGGTGATGATGTTTTGTGGCCCACCGGCGGCCACCACCGCTTCATTGATCAAGGTGACGGCCCGTTGCGACACCGCTTTGGCGGCCGGGTGCGGTGCAAACACCACGGTGTTGCCCGCCGCGATCATGCTGATGGCGTTGTTGATCACCGTGGCTGCCGGATTGGTCGACGGGGTCACCGAGGCAATCACACCCCAGGCGGCGTTTTCCATCAGCGTCAAACCATGGTCGCCCGAGAGTACGGTCGGCACCAGGCATTCCACACCGGGTGTGTGGCGAGCTTGGGCCACGTTTTTGGCAAATTTGTCAGCCACCCGGCCCATGCCGGTCTCGGCCACCGCCAGTTCGGCCAGTTCCTGCGCGTGCTTCTCACCGGCCTGGCGAATCGCCGCAACCGCCAGGCTGCGCATGGCGACACTGCGCATTTGCCGGTAGGCCTTGTCAGCCTCGGCCACCGCATCATCGAGGCTGGCAAAAACACCCATCGGTAAAGGCGCAGCGCTAGCGCTCACCCGCACCAAGGGGGGCGGGGTGCTTTGGGTGCGATCCATCGACTGCACCACGGCCCGGACGATGCGCTCAATGTCTGCGTTGCCCATATTCACGGCGTGCTCCTCCACTTATTTTCGATACGTCACATGGTCATGGGTGACCACCTGATCCACGATGCCGATGACACTGAGGTCAATCGGCAACTCGCCGCCATTGGCTTTGCGCGCCGAGCTGCCGGTGACCACCAGCACCCATTCACCGTTGCCCGCGCCCACGCTGTCGGCGGCCACGTGGCGCACGCCCGAGGGCTGGCCCTTGGCATCGATGAAGTCAACCAGAAGCAGGCGGTCTTTCCCCAGTCCGTCACACCGGACAGTGGAAACCACCTGCCCCACCACAACTGCGAGTTGCATAGCGGGCTCCAGTCAGGGGGTTAGTCCATCGGCTTGCCATCACCCTTGATCGGGAAGATGGCTTCCAGGTCACCGTGCGGGCGCGGGATCACATGCACCGACACCAGTTCGCCTACGCGCTGGGCGGCAGCCGCACCGGCATCGGTGGCGGCCTTGCAGGCAGCCACATCGCCGCGCACCATGGCGGTGACCAGGCCGCCACCAATTTGCTGGAAACCGACCAGCTTGACACGCGCCGCCTTGACCATGGCATCGCTTGCCTCGATCAATGCAACCATGCCCTTTGTTTCAATCATGCCAAGTGCTTCCATTTGCTTTCTCCTTAAGTGGTGAGGTGGGTAAAACGAAAAATCAGACGGACAGGAGCCGCTCTTGGCGGCCTGTCTCACTGGCCTTCACGGCAGTGGCGGGGGACAGGTGAGGCTTCGGACTCTCCAGCTTGGGGGACATCTTCATGGCCAGCAAACTCACCTGCAATATGTCAGTCGCGCTACAGCCACGCGACAGGTCGTGCATCGGCAGCCGCAGACCCTGGATCATCGGACCCAGGGCGGTATAGCCGCCAAGTCGCTCGGCAATCTTGTAGGCAATGTTGCCTTCTGACAGCGATGGGAAGATGAACACATTGGCCTTGCCCGCAACCGGACTGTCGGGGGCCTTGCGGGCGGCAACGGCAGGCACAAAGGCTGCATCAAATTGCAGCTCACCGTCAATCAACAAGTCGGGGCGGCGGTTTTTTGCCAGCGCCGTGGCCTGCGCCACCAGTTCGGCCGACGCATGGTGGGTACTTCCCAGGGTGGAGAACGACAGCATCGCCACGCGCGGCTGTTCTCCGGTGACGTTAGAAAAAGTACCTGCCGTGCTGATGGCAATGTCGGCCAATTGCGCGACCGTCGGTTTGGGCACCACACCGCAATCGGCAAAGCCAAACACATGGGAGCGGTCTGGCGGCAGCATGAAAAACATGGACGACAGGGTTTTGTTGCCTTCAGACAACCCGATCACCCGCAGCGCGGCGCGCAACACCGACGCGGTGGACGACAGATTGCCAGCAATGCAGTAGTCGGTGTCGCCGCTGACGAGCATCATTGCGGCGTACCACAACGGATCAGTCAACTTGCTGCGAGCGCTCTCATCACTCATCTCGGGGCGGCGCTCACGCAAGCTGGCAGCGTACAAGTCCATTTTGGGTGAGTTCACCGGATCAATCACCCGCAACCCGGCAAAGCCGATGCCATTCACCACACAATGGTCGCGCAGCGCCATCGGGTTAGCCAGCAAGGTGGGCCGGGCCCAGCCACAGCGGTTCAAGCTGCAGGCGGCCTCAATCACGCGCTGATCCAGGGCATCCGGAAACACCACCCTGGCCGGATGCGCCCTGGCCCAGTCTTCACAGGATGTGATCAGGCTCACCGTGTCACACCGGATAGCTCAGATAGAAATAACGCACGGAAGTCGGCGTGCCGATCTTGCCCTGCGCCCCCTTGGGCACCCACATCACATCCCCCGGCTTGGCGCTGATGAGGGTCTGGCCCACATGAAACTGCAACTCACCTTCAAGCACCAGGTTGATTTCGTCACTGGTTCGGGTAAAGGGAAATACATTTTTTGACCAGCCCATGAATCCTGAGGCACAAGGGGTGGCGGTGGTGGTGTCCAGGGTGGCCAGATCCAGCTGGCTCATGTTGACGCTGCTCGGGCTGGTTTGTGGACTGGGGCACAGGGAGGTGATCTTGCGGATGTGCACCTCATCCTGCGCAGTACCTGGCTGGGCACGCTCCTGTTCGATGCGGCGCAGCACCTCGTTCATCACCGCCTCATCTGCGGGCGCATGCGTCTGTGCCTCGATGACCCGGCGCACCGTATTCAGATCCGCCGAATCCATCGTGGGCGTTGGGCTGGCTGGTGGTGCAACCTGGTCAAGCGTCAGCTCAACCCCAAGCTCCTTGGCCAGGCTGCGTGCCTCCGCCGTCACAATGGCATTCTGGCTGTGCAGGTGAATGACCTTCACGCCGGTTTTGGCAGCAGCCCGCACATCGGCGGCAACAATCAATTGCTTTTTGCTCATGGTTCCTCCGTAACGCCCTGCTCAAGGCGCAGCAGGTGGCGACGTATACGTTCAATGGACACGGGGTCACTGCTGGACACCGGAAAAATCTGCCCCGAAACACCCGCCTCACGCAGCAACTGCGCAACGCGCGGCAGGTCGGCACCCGGCACATCCATTTTGCTGACGATGGCATCGATGGTCTTGCCGGCATACACGTCGAGCAAGCCATAGGGCAGGCGGCAGTCAAACACGTCGGCCGGATGCACATACACCAGGCGCTCAACGTCTGCCGCCATGGTGATCAGGGCGTGGTACATGCGCGGGTGGCTAAAGTACTCACCCGGGGTGTCGATGCCGCTGTCGCCTTCAAATTCCATGACCTGTGTTTTGCGCGCCACTTCGTCTTTGTCAAACAGGCAATTGAACAGCGTGGTTTTGCCCGCGCCAATTTGGCCGATCAGCATGAAGCGCCCCACTTTGACAGCCTGGTTCATGTGCGGGATATCTCGCAGGTTGAGTAGCTCATTTGCCGGCGCAGGGTGTTGATCACCTGTTGCAAGGCCTCGTCCACCGAGGCCACCGAGCCACAAATAACCAGCGCACCGCTGAAACGGTCCAGAAAACCAATCTCGACATTCGCCGCCTTGGTGGCGATATCGCCGGCAATCATGGCGGTTTCGCCAGGCGTCAGCGTCATGATGCCAATGGCCTCGGCACCCGGAACACCAATTTTTTTACACAACTCGGGGCTCGGGTTGGCAATGGAATGGGCCAGCGTGACCTGTTTGCCAGGAACAAACTCCTGGATGATCCTTTCCTTGGTCACAACTTCCTTGACGTCCATCTTGCTCGATTCGGGTTGACTGCGGGCTGGCGCGCAAACACGCGTCAGTACCAAAAGCGCATTTTGAGAAGACTTGACGAGCAAGCGTTAGCAAAAATCGGCGTGATTTGGCCGTTGCAACACTCAAGGACTGCGCTTGCGCAAGGTTTCCGAGGGCAGTTCGCCAAATAACCAGCGGTAGTCGGCAGCAAACTGGCTCAAATGCCAGAAGCCGTAGCGCTCGGCGACATCACTCACGCTGGCCAGACTTGAGTCAGCGCGGCGCAGCTCACGGCGAGCCTCGTTGAGCTTCAGGGCTTTCAGGTAGGTTTTGGGTGACAGACCAACGTACTTGCGAAAGCAATCCTGCAGCGCCCGCGGGCTGGAGCCGAGCTGCTCGCACAGTTCATGCACCGTCACACAACGGTCGGTGTGCGCCTGAAGATAGTCTCTGGCGCGGCGCAGCGTACGCCGCGCATGCTGCGCGGACACGTTTTCGCGGGGCCCGTTTTTTCCGTGCGTCAGGAGCTGCACCAGGCCAGCGACGGCCTCATTCAGAAAATATTGCTGTCCCTGCAACGTAAGCCCCGCCACCTGCGCCGGCTGCTCCAAAAGTAGTTGGCACAACCAACGGCGAAAGGCCTCCAGACAGTCGTCTGGGACTTGCAAAACACGTTGGGTCAACAGCGCCTCTGGCAACTCACTGTGTTCGAGGGCCGCGTATTGGCGCAGCCACTCGGTTTGAATCACGATACCCAAAAAACCAAAATCATCGGGCGTGGTCAGTTGAAAGTCGCCGTGACCCGTGTGCAGCGCCAGCATGTCGGACGCGACCCGCGTACCATCAACACGCACTATTTGCCGGCGTTGCACCGGAATGCCAAACCAGGTAGCCCCAGGCCAGGTTTTGCAAGTCTGCACCAGCGCGTGGCTGGAAGACTCGATGAACAACTGCACCTGGCCCAACATCAGCTCGGTCAGCCCGCCATAAAACTGCCCCGGCGAGGTTTGGTCATAGACCTGATCCCAGCCGGAAATACTTTGCGCCAACTGGTCCACACCCGCCGATTGCGTTGCCCGCCACTGAGGCGCAGGCTGAGTCAACGAGGATGGCTTGGTAGTCAAGAGAAAAAACTCTGTTTGAAGTAGATAGGCGTCAAACTGCTCATGCAATTTCCGGGCCGGGACTGGGGCCATTGCTATTTTTTTCGGGCAACAAGTGCATGTCAATAGAGGTAATCCTGTACAGCGGGGCAAATTTTGCCAAGTCTGCCGGCACACCCCGCGCGGCGCCGATGCCCAAACGCGGTAAAGTGCATCCATGCCTAGCTTTGACCTGACCCAGACCCAGCAAGACGCGCTGCTAGCCACCGCGCGCCAGGCCCAACGCCAGGCCTATGCGCCTTATTCCAACTACCCCGTCGGTGCTGCCGTGCTTGACGCGCAGGGCCACATCCATGCGGGCTGTAACGTGGAAAACGCCGCCTACCCCGAGGGCCTGTGCGCCGAAGCGGCTGCCTTGAGCGCGATGGTGCTGGCCGGCGGCCGACAGGCCCGCGCCGTGCTGGTGGTGGGCAGCGGCGGCAACGGCAGCTGGATCACGCCCTGCGGCGGCTGCCGCCAAAAACTGCGCGAATTTGGCGCGCCCGATTTAATCATCCAGAGCGCCAACGAGCTGACGCTGGGCCCGCGCCACACCCTGGCGCAATTGCTGCCCGAGAGCTTTGGGCCGGGCCACATCAAGGGCAACTAAAGCATTTCCGATCACACCCCATGAACGCCATCGACACCATCCGCCAGCGTGCCCCGGACCTACAACCCCGCATTGCGGTGGTGCTGGGCTCGGGCTGGGGCACCTTGACCGACCACCTCACCAACGCCACCCAGATCCCGTACCCCGAGCTGGCCGGTTTTCCGCAAGCCGGTGTGGCCGGCCACAGTGGCAGCCTGTGGCTTGGCCACCTGGGCGCACAGCCCGTGGCCGTGCTGAGCGGGCGCCAGCATGGTTATGAAACGGGTGTGATCGACAGCATGGCGGTGCCGCTGCGCGTGTTGCAAGACCTGGGTTGCCACACCCTGGTGCAGACCAACGCGGCCGGCAGTTTGAACCCTGACATGCCGCCACAAAGCCTGATGCTGCTGAGCGACCACATCAACCTGCCGCAGCGCTCGCCGCTGGTAGGCCGCAGCGGGTCTGAGCGTTTTGTCAACATGGTCGACGCCTACGACCCGACGCTGCGCGCCCATGCCCGGCGCGTGGCGCAAACGCACGGCGTCACGTTGTTTGAAGGCGTGTACGCCTGGGCATTTGGCCCGCAGTTTGAAACCCCGGCCGAGATCCGCATGTTGCGGCTGCTGGGTGCCGATGCCGTGGGCATGAGCACCGTGCCCGAAACCATTCTGGCAAGGCACCTGGGGCTGCGCGTGCTGGCGCTGTCCTTCATCACCAACCTGGGTGCGGGCATGTCGACCGAGCACCTGAGCCACGCCCACACCCTGCAGCAAGCCCAGTTGGGCAGCGTTGCCGCCAGCCGCTTGCTGGCTGACATCGTTACCAAGATGGACCTTCCCTCATGACCCCCCCTTTGCCAACCCAATGGCCAAACAACCCGCAGGCCAGCGCCCGTCTGGCTTTGGCCTGCCTCGACCTCACCAGCTTGAATGACTCCGACACCGAGGCCGACATTGCGACTTTGTGCCAGCGCGCGCAAAGCCCGTTTGGCCCGGTGGCTGCGGTCTGCGTCTGGCCGCGCCTGGCGGCTTTCGCCCGGGCGCAATTGCCAGCGTCCGTGGCCGTGGTAGCGGTCGCTAATTTCCCGCACGGCCATGCCGACATCAACGCCGCCGTGCTTGATGCCGAACAGATCGTGCTAGCCGGCGCGCAGGAAGTCGATGTGGTGCTGCCCTACCGCAGCCTGATGGCCGGTGACGAACGCGCCGTAAGCCAACTGCTGAACGCCGTGCGCCGAGCCTGCCCCGGCTTGCTGCTCAAAGTGATTCTGGAAACCGGCGAACTCCAAACACCTGCGCTGATTCAACGCGCCTGCCAGTTGAGCCTGGACAGCGGCGCCGATTTTTTAAAAACCAGCACCGGCAAAATCCCGGTCAATGCCACGCTGGAAGCCGCGCGCATCATGCTCGGGGCCATTGCCGCCAGCCCCGCCGCACAAACACGCGTGGGCTTCAAGGCCGCCGGCGGCATTCGCACCGTGGCCGAGGCTGCCGCCTACCTGGCCCTGGCGCAAGAACTGCTGGGTGCACCCGCGCTGACACCACAGCGCTTTCGCATCGGCGCCAGCAGCCTGTTGAACGACATCGAGGCGGTGTTGTCCGGCGCGGCTGAGCCCGGCACCGCACCACCCGGCGCGTATTAAAACCTCACCATGCTGGCACAAGAAATCATCCGCATCAAACGCGACGGCCAGACACTGGCGCGTAGCCACATCGACGCTTTTGTGCGTGGCCTGGTGGATGGCTCCTGGAGCGAAGGCCAAGCCGCCGCACTGGCCATGGCCATGTTCCTCAAGGGCATGAGCCGCTTGGAGACAGTTGACCTGACCCAGGCCATGACCCATTCCGGCCTGGTGATGGACTGGCGCGCCGCCCACCTGCACGGCCCGGTGCTCGACAAACATTCCACCGGCGGGGTCGGTGACAAGGTGAGCCTGATGCTGGCTCCCATCGTGGCGGCGTGTGGCGGCGTGGTGCCGATGATCTCGGGCCGTGGCTTGGGCCACACCGGTGGCACGCTCGACAAGCTAACCAGCATTCCCGGCTACCAGTGCGCGCCGGATCTGTCCACGCTGCACAGTGCGCTGAAAAGTGCGGGCTGCGCCATCATTGGTCAGACGGCGGAGCTGGCGCCGGCCGACCGCAGGCTGTACGCCATTCGCGATGTGACCGCCACGGTCGAATCGGTGCCTTTGATCACCGCCAGCATCCTGTCGAAAAAGCTCGCCGCCGGCCTGCAGGGGCTGGTGATGGATGTGAAAGTGGGCAACGGCGCCTTTGCCGATTCGCTGGCCATGGCCACCACCCTGGCCGAGTCGCTGGTGCAAGTGGCCAACGGTGCCGGGCTGCCCACACGCGCCTGGCTCACCGACATGAACCAGGTGCTGGGCCGCAGCTGTGGCAATGCGCTGGAAGTGCTGGAGGCGCTCGACTTTTTGACCGGCAAGTGGCGCGAGTCGCGTTTGCTGGAGGTCACCCGCGCCCTGTCCGCCGAACTGCTGCTCATGGGCAGGCTGGCGGATAACAACGCGCAGGCGCTGCAACAGGTTGATGACGCCCTGCACAGTGGCCGCGCGCTGGAACATTTCGCACGTATGGTCACCGCGCTGGGCGGCCCGGCAGACTTTTGCGAGCGCCCCGGCCATTACCTGCCACCGGCACCGGTTCAACTGCCGGTGCTGGCGCCGCGCAGTGGTTTTGTTGCTGGCATGGCCACACGCGACATCGGCCTGGCCGTGGTGGAACTCGGTGGTGGCCGGCGCCGGGCCAGCGACACCATCGACGCGCGGGTGGGCTTGAACCAGTTTGTCCAGCTGGGCCAGGCGGTACAGGCGGGCGAGGTGCTGGCGGTGGTGCACGCCGCCGACACCAGCGCCGCCGAGTGCGCCCGACAGACGTTGTTGGCCATGCTGCACATCAGCGACCAGGCCCCACCACCAACCCCGGTGCTGGTAAAACGGATCGGCCCGACGTTGTAGGCTTTGGGCGGGCTTCAGTCCGCCCGACAACATCCTACAACGCCCCACCATCAAGGTCCAGCTGCTCACCGTCAATGTACAGCCAGCGCCCGTCTTCACGCACAAACCGGCTGATCTCATGCATGCGCCCGCCGCGCCCGCTTTCGCGGTAACGCGCCACAAACTCCACCACGCCCGCGTCACCCGTGGCCTGCGTCTGGCGCACTTCCAGGCCAAGCCATTTGAGCGGCGGCAGTTCCAGCTCGCCGGGGGACGTGGACGGGTGCCAGGTGGCCAGCAGGTAGTCGATCAAGCCCAGCCCGTAGGCGCTGTAACGCGAGCGCATCAGCGCCTCGGGCGTGGGAGCGCGCACGCCTTGCGCCAAACCCGCGTGCCACAGGCCGCAACAGTCGCCATAGGGCAAGCCGCTGTCGCAGGGGCAGGCGGCATGGGAGGACGGGGCGTTCTTTTTCATGCAGGCAATGGTAACGGGGCAGGCAAAGTAAAGCGCCAGGCAGGCTTGCCGGGTCGTAAACTTAGGTGCAATCATGACCACTGCCTTGACTTCATCCCATTGCCGGCTTCCCACCACAGGCGCCTGATATGACGCGCCTGGACTGGAAAAACATCCGCTTGCTGCCCGGCTGGGCGCCGGGCTTGACCACCTTGCTGCACTACCAAAAAGCCTGGTTGCTGCCCGACCTGATGGCGGGCCTGGCGCTCACCGCCATTCTGGTGCCGGTGGGCATGGGTTATGCCGAGGCATCGGGCTTGCCCGCCATCCATGGCTTGTATGCCACCATCATTCCCCTGATCGTGTATGCCATTTTTGGCCCCAGCCGCATCCTGGTGCTGGGCCCCGATTCGACCCTGACGGCCGTGATTGCGGCACTGATCCTGCCGCTGGCCGCGGGCAGTGTGGAGCGCGCTGTGGTGCTGGCGGGCATGCTGGCCATGTTGTCCGGAATGTGCTCCATGCTGATCGGGCTGGCCCGCCTGGGCATGTTGGCTGACCTGCTGTCCAAACCGATTCGTATTGGCTTTTTGAACGCCATCGCCCTGACCGTGCTGGTGGGCCAATTGCCCAAAATACTGGGCATTGGGTCCAAGGCGCGCGACCTGCCGGACCAGGTGCACCATCTGCTGCAAAGTGTGGCCAACGGGCAGGGCAACTGGGTGGCATTGGCTGTCGGCAGCATCAGCCTGACTCTGATTTTGTTACTGGCGAAACTTCGGCCGCGCTGGCCGGGCCTGTTGCTGGTGGTGCTGCTGGCCACGGGCGTGTCGGCCTGGTTTGACCTAGCCAATACCGCCCATTTGACCGTCTTGGGGCGTCTGCCGCAGGGTCTGCCAGACTGGCAGTTTCCGGCGGTGTCGTGGTACGAGGTGCGGCAATTGCTGCCGGGTGCCGTCATTATTTCGCTGCTGTCGTTCACTGACACCAGTGTGTTGTCGCGCGCGCTGGCGCAGCGGGGCGGCTACCGGGTCAGCCAGAGCCAGGAGATGGTGGCGGTGGGCCTGGCCAACATCAGCACCGGCTTGTTTCAGGGGTTTGCCATCAGCAGCAGCGCCTCACGCACGCCGGTGGCCGAAGCCGCCGGGGCCAAAACACAAGTAACCGGGCTGGTAGGGGCGCTGGCCATTGCGCTGCTGCTGGTCTGGGGCACCGAATGGCTGCAAAGCCTGCCCAGCGCCTTGTTGGGCGCCGTGGTCATTGCGGCCTGCCTGTCGTTTGCCGATGTGGCGGGCATGCGCGAGATGTTCCGACAACGCAAGATGGAATTTGCCCTGTCGCTGACCAGCTTTGTCGGCGTGGCGCTGATTGGCGTCATGGAAGGCATTGTCATCACCCTGGCGCTGGCCATGCTGGTGCTGCTGTGGAACGCCTGGCACCCTTACTTTGCCGTGCTGGCGCGGGTGGACGGCACCAAGGGGTACCACGACATCACCCGGCACCCCGAGGGGCGGCGTGTGCCCGGCCTGGTGCTGTTTCGCTGGGATGCACAACTCTTTTTTGCCAACGGCGAGATTTTTCAGGAACAGGTGCATCACGCCATTGCCAGCGCACCCACCCCCACATTGCGCCTGGTGGTGGTGGCCGATGCCATCACCGACATCGACATCACGGCTGCCGACATGCTGGTCAACCTGCACCATGACTTGACGCAGCAGGGCATCGAGCTGTGGTTTGCCGGACTCAAGGGTCAGGTCAAGGACAGCTTGAAGGATTACGGCACCCTGGACCTGATTGGCCACGACATTTTTGCCCCCACCGTGGGCAATGCGGTCAATCTGTACCGCACCACCCACTCAGTGGATTGGAAGGACTGGGATGAAGTTTAGGGTGGCGCGCCTGCCGGGTGGCCAGCGTGCGGCCGGCCTTGGCGGGTGACGCAGTCCGCCGCGGCAACAAGCCGTGCAGCGCCTTGGGGTTGGCGCGCGCACCGCTGGCGACGTAGTCTGCCAGCAGGGCTTGGCGCACCCCATCTGGCGACTGGCTGGCGCTGAGGTAATCAAACAAGGCGTCGACCAGCGCCTCGGGCGTCAGCCGGTAGGTGCTGCCCTGGCGCAGCCACAACCAGTCAGAGAACGCCATGAAACACCAGAACGGCGACGCCCCGGCGTGGCCATCCACCGCTGGCGGGTGCAACAACAGCGCCAGCGTTTTTGCAAAACGGCCCGAGTTGGCCAGCAGCTCCCAGTAACGCGCCAGGCGGCCAAAGCGCTGCAGCGTGGCGACGTCAACCACACCGATGTGCTGCACGGTGTAAGGCGGCTCGGGCGCGTAAACCATGCCATGCGCCGCGCTGTGGCGGGCAATCGGCGCGCCGCGCAAGCGTTTAAGAATGCCAAGCTGGATCTCATGCGGGCCAATCGCCAGCAGCCGGTCAAAGCCATCGGCAAAACTTTGCAGCGTTTCACCCGGCAGGCCAAAGATCAGGTCAACGTGCAGGTGCGCGTGGGTGTGGGCCAGCAGCCAGCGCAGGTTGGCCTCGGTGGCGTCGTTGTCCTGCCGCCTTGAGATGGTTTGCTGCACCACCAGGTTGAAGCTTTGCACGCCCACCTCCAACTGCAGCACACCTGGCGGGAACTGCGCCAGCATGGCGCGCAGACGGTCGGGCAGGTGGTCCGGGATCACCTCAAAGTGCAAAAACAGGGGTTCGCCCCCACGCACTGTCGGCAAGCGCTCCAGAAAAAATTGCAGAATCCGCACCGAGTGCGCAATCTTCAAATTGAACGTGCGGTCGACAAACTTGAAGGTGCGCGCGCCGCGCTGGTACAGGGCATCCAGCGCCGCCAGCACCCGGTCCAACTCAAAGCCCCAGGCTGTCTTGTCGAGCGCACTCAGGCAAAACTCGCACTTGAACGGGCAACCGCGCGAAGCCTCCACGTACAGCAGCCGGTGCGCCAGGTCGGCAGCGCTGTATTCGCCGTAGGGCAGCTCCAGCTCGGCCAGCGGCGGCTGCTCGCCGGGGATGATTTTCATGAGCGGCTGCGGGCCGTCCAGCAGCGCACGGCAAAGCTTGGCAAAACTCACATCGCCCCAGCCGGTGATCACATGGTCGGCCAGGCGCGTGATGGCTTGTTGTTCGGTCTCATGGCTCACCTCCGGCCCGCCCAGCACCACCCTGAGGTCGGGCCGTGCCGCCTTGAGCAGACGCAGTACCTCGGTGGTTTGTGTCACGTTCCAGATGTACACACCGAAGCCCACGACCTGCAGCCCGGCGGATCGTTGGGGCAACGGCGCCGGCCCCAGCGTGGCCAGCAAATCCGCCACCACCTCCTGTGCCGGCCGGGAAATCGTGTACTCGCGCAGCTCGGTACACGCGCGCAGGCCCGCACCGCCATGCCGGTCCAAGTTGGCCAACAAGTAACGCAAGCCCAGCGAGGCGTGGATGTAACGCGCGTTGAGCGTGGTCAGGACGATGCGGGGACAAGTCATGGGAATCTTGGGTTCGGGCATCACGCTACTGCCCCCACAAAGTAGACAGTGGCGCAGCCCACAGTCCATCGCCCAGCGGCAGGGTTTCTGTGCCGTCGTAGAGCAAGACACCGAGTTTGAACTGTTTGCCAGCCACGCTGGCCAGCTTTTTGAGGCCACGCAGATCACTTTCCTTCACTGTGGCCGACGCCTTGATCTCCACGCCGATCAATTGCCCGGCGGGGTTCTCGATCACGACGTCGACCTCAAACTTGTCCAGATCGCGGTAATACAGCAGCTGATAGTTACCTTCAGCGGTGGTGGCATGTTTAAGCAACTCGCTGTAAACAAAGGTTTCCAGCACATGCCCAAACCGGCTGCGATCCTGTTGTACCTCGGTAGCGCCCTGATCGAGCAACGTTGACAGCAAACCGGAGTCGATGAACTGTAGCTTGGGCGTTTTAACCATGCGACTCAGTCTGTTCCTGGCCCAAACGTCAACCCGTTTGAGCAGATACATCTGTTCAAACACCCCGACATAGCGCGCTGCGGTCTTGCTGTCCAGCCCCACCTGACCACCCAGCTGGGTGTAGTTGCACATCTGACCAGACACTTGGGCCAGGCCGCGCAGAAAGCGTGGCAACTGGTCAAGCTTGTCAATGCTTGCCACATCCAGCACGTCTCGCTGGATCAATGCATCAATGTATTGACGCGCCCATGCCGTGCGCCTGCGCGTGGTGGCACGGGACAGTGCTTCAGGGTAGCCCCCGCATAACACGGCCTCAACCAAGTCTTCTCCCGTCATCTGCTCAGAAGACTTAAGAAGCTTGCCGGCAAAGGCGTGGTCGATCCAGTTCGACGCATTGCCTCGCAATTCACTTTGCGACAGTGGCAACAATGTGAGCGTTTCCATGCGACCGGCCAACGAATCGGCTACGGTGGGCAGGGCCAGCAAGTTGGCCGACCCAGTCAATAAAAAACGGCCTGGCCGTCGGTCTTCATCCACGCTCTTCTTGATGGCCAGAAGCAATTGCGGCGCGCGTTGAATTTCATCGATCACCGCACGATCCAGACTTCGGATCATTCCGGTCGGGTCTTCGCGGGCGGACAGCAGCGTCAACTCGTCGTCCAATGTGAGGTATCGCAGCCCCTGCCCAGCCACCTGCCTCACCAGTGTGGTCTTGCCTGCCTGACGCGGCCCCGCGATCAGCACAACAGGCGTGTCAGCCCGTGCTTCTTCAATGCGCGCCTGGATCAGGCGATGGTATAGAGGTGCTGAATTCATGCCGCCAATCCTACCGTGAAATCCGGAATCTGTGTTCGTAAATTATGGATTCAACGGTCTTAAATTATGGAATCAAGGAGAAAAGGCATGCAGGTACAGGTTGCGCGAGAATGCGCAGCTAAACCATTCACCTCACCCAACACCCATGAAAATCGAAAAAGACACCGTCGTGACCCTGCGCTACAAAGTGGCAGACGCCCAGGGCAAACTCCTCGAAGAAGCCAAGAAGCCCATGGCCTACCTGCATGGCGGCTACGGCAATACCCTGGTCAAAATCGAGGCCGCGCTGGACGGCCAGACAGTGGGCTACCAGACCAGCCTGCTGCTGCAACCCGAAGACGCCTTCGGCCTGCGCGACGAAGGCCTGGCGCAAACCATGCCGCGCCGCGACTTTCCGCCGGGCGTCAAAGTGGGCGGGCAATTGCAAGGCCGCACCGCCGATGGGCGCGACCAGGTGTTCAACGTGGTCAAGATCAAGGGCGACACCGTGCTGCTCGACGGCAACCACCCGTGGGCCGGCAAGGTGCTGCGCTTCAGCCTGAAAGTGACCGACGTGCGCGCGGCATCGCCCGAAGAACTGGCCCACGGCCATGTGCATGGGGCGCATGGGCATCAGCACTAAGCCCAGCCAAATTTGAATTCAGCAGGGCTTTGCGCTGCGCACCACGATCCGCACCTGGGCCTCATCATCACTCAGCTGCAAGTCTTTGAACTGAGCCAGCCGGGCATATCTGTTTGGCTACGGACCTGCCATAGCCGCAGCCATTGCCCCCCCCCCGAAGGAGGGGTACACAAAGCAGAAAAAGCCTCAAATAATGTATGGTCATTTTTTACAGGAGACTTTATGCGTTCGTTGATTCGTGTTTGTTTGGCATCAGGGGTATTGCTTGCCTTGGTCGCTTGTGGTGGCGGTACAAGCTCTACAACCATCAGTGGTGCTGCCGTTAAAGGCCCGGTTGACGGTGCCACAGTGACCATCAAAAACGCCAGCACCGGGGCCGTGTTGGGTACCACCACCACCAAAGCCAATGGCACTTACAGCCTGGACGTTAGCTACTCTGGCGATGTGGTGGTGGAAGTCTCTGGCGGCAATTACATTGACGAAACCACACAACTCTCAACGCCATTGGCAACACCACTCAAAACTGTGCTGGCCGCCAATGGTGGAACTGTCACCGGGGTGGTGACGCCACTGACCACACTGGCCTATGGTGCGGCATTTCCTGCCGGCACAGTGGGTTCGGCCATCACGGCTGCGGCTTTTAAGACAAAAGCGACGGCTGTTGCCACGCAATTTAACCTCACTGCCGCCGACCTGGACAAAATTCCAGACGTTGCTTTGGGTACCAACGATGCCTATGGCAAGGTGTTAACGAGTATCTCGAAATACATGGACACGAATAATGCCACCCTCGACAGCATTTTCAACACGACCGATTGGACTGGTTTTAACGGTTTGATCAACGCCGCGTACAACGCGCTTTACCCCAATAGCGGCGTGACCTTTAACGTCACTGGATTTGATGCTGCCACAGGTCAGGCCACGGGCGTTATGAACATTCCGAACACGGGGTATGGCGGCGGCACCGGTACTTGCCAGGTGCGTGAACAAGGAACGATGAATATTCCGGCCATCGGTGCGGCGCCCGCATCAACGGTGCCGTTAGACGAGACCATTTGCTTTACCGGACTAAATGCGACTGCAACTTGTGATGCAGCTGGCGCAGCGATCTTGACCGAACAGAACCACACCAGCTCGCTGGCTGGCGTGACGTGGACCACGAGCTACACCTTATCGCCAACATGCACAGGTGCAGCCGGGACCGTCAATATCAACTTGCTCTAAATTTTGAGGTTGATCGAACTGATTGGGCTAGGCAAATGCTTGTTAAGCCCAACAGTTGACGCGGTAAGTTGAAAGCCCAGCGCGTCGCGACATGCGACGTGGCTGGTTGATACGACCTGTTTTCTTTGATGCAGGTCGTTTTTTTTGCCGCTCAATACCATTCCATGGATTTCATTTTGCGACAAATTGACTCTATGGCCCACTTCAGCCGCGTCACAGTGCCCAACTTGGTCAGCTCGCGGTAGGTACCGTCGAGTTTGCGCAAGAGTAGCATATACAGTACCATCAACAGCACTGTTAATAGCATTCCGGAGGCCTTAATGACCCACATCAGCGCCAACGATCTCAAGACCAAAGGCATTTCTGCCATTGAGTTTGCGCTCAGCACAGCACCCGAGGCCATTGTTTCGGTGCGGGGTAAAGACAGGTTTGTGGTGATGGACATTTCGCATTACCACTACCTGCGCGAATGTGAGCTGGATGCCGCGCTGGCCGAAACCCGCGCTGACTTGGCCGCCGGCCGCACGGTGCAAGAGACGCCCGCGGCACACCTGGCGCGGCTGGACGCGCTGTGAGCGCACCGCCAATACCGTTTGCCCTGCTTTTTACCGAGCAATACAACCGCCGGGCCGCCAAGTTTTTGAAGCAACACCCGGAGTTGCGCGGCACCTACCTCAAGACCCTCCAGTTGCTGGAGGCGAACCCCGCGCACCCCTCACTGCGCATGCATGCCTTGCGCGGCAAGTTCGACGGCCTGCATTCGGTGTCCATCAACCTGATGTACCGCATCACGCTGGCGCTGCTGATTCAAAACCAGCAAATCATTCCGGTGAATGTAGGCGACCATGAAGCGGTTTATTGACTTTGGCGCGAAGAACTTCCGCCCTGCCACAACAGCCCACCGACCCCACACAATCGCCTATCATCCGTCCATTACTTCTCAGGGACGGGAGCATCATGGACATGTGCAAAAAGGGCGGGCGATTTCAAACCCGGCGGCGACAGCATCCAGATCATGACCACTGAATCGCGCCACTTTATTTGTCGCAATAGTCCTTGCGCGCCACTTTAAGTGGCGCGATACTGTCGACCTTCCACCAAAAACCCGAGCACATGCCGCGAGTCACCCCTCAATCCGAGCTTGACCAACTGGTTGCGCTGATTGCTGCACAGCCCGACGGCCTGGGGATTGAGGCTATCCAATCGCAGAGCAAAAGCTTGACGCGCCGCACCTTGCAGCGCCGGTTGGCCTTGTTGGTCGCGGAAGGTCGAATTCGGATGTTGGGCGAGGCGCGGGCGGTGCGCTATGTGCGAGTCACGCAAGTGTTAATTTCCGCCCCGTCGCCGCTGGGCTCTGTGCAAGTTTTGGCCGAGGTTTACGTGCCAACGTCGCCGCAAGGTGAAGAGATCAAAGCCTACGTGCGCCAACCCCGTGCGATGCGCCCGCCAGTGGGCTACAGATTAACGTTTCTGGAGCAGTACCACCCCAATCACACGGCCTATTTGCCGCAAGGCTTGCGGGATCAGTTGCACGCCATGGGCACAGCGCGCGCGCAGCATTCACGCGCTGGCACCTTTGCGCGTGACATCCTCAACCGCTTGCTGATTGACCTGTCATGGGCATCTTCGCAGCTGGAGGGCAACACCTACAGCCGACTCGACACCGAGCGGCTCATCGAGTTTGGCCAGGCCGCCGAAGGCAAGAACGCGCTGGAAACCCAGATGATCCTGAACCACAAGCAGGCCATTGAATACCTGGTGCTCGACCCCGCCCACGCCCAAGTGACGCCCGATTGCATCGTCGCGCTGCATGCCTTTTTGTCGGATGGCTTGATGGCCAACCCCACAGCAGTGGGCCGCCTGCGCTGCCGGGCGGTAGAGATCGGCGGCAGCGTGTATTTGCCGGTGGCCTTGCCGCAGCGGCTGGAGGAACTGTTTGGCATCGTCATCCAGATGGCGGCGGAAATTGACGACCCCTTCGAGCAGGCTTTCTTTCTGATGGTGCATTTGCCCTACCTGCAGCCGTTTGAGGATGTGAACAAGCGCGTGTCCAGGCTGGTGGCCAACATACCGCTCATTCGCCACAACCTGTGCCCGCTGTCTTTCATCGACGTGCCGCAACAGGCTTACGTGGACGCCATGATCGGCGTGTACGAACTCAATCGCATTGAGTTGCTGCGTGACGTTTTCGTCTGGGCCTACGAACGCTCATGCCAGCAATACGTGGCAGTCAAGCAGAACCTGGTGCCGCCGGATATTTTTCGTTTGCGATATCGCCAGACCTTGAGCGACGTGGTGGCGGCCATCGTTCAAAACGACGAGGCCGCCACCAATGCCACCGTGAATGCCAGGCTGCCGTCCACGGTTGCCGCGCCCGACAAGGCCCATTTCACCCAACTGGTGTTGCAAGAGTTTGCCGCCTTGCACCCTGGGAACGCGGTGCGGTTTGGTATCAGGCCTTTGGTGTTTGCTGCCTGGAAGGAAAAGCATCGTGTGGCGGGTTGATGTACGTTGCCACGTTTCCCCTCATGGCTGCGCGACAACTTTGCGACATGATGTACGCACAAAAACAAGCTCACTCAGGGGTGATTCAGGGATGGCTACTCTCATTTCTTTCATCAGTGTCTGCGTCGCACGCCAAACCATGGCGTGCTGCCGCTTGAAAACCACGCACAGCGTGGGGTACATGACTGGGCCGGGTGAGGATGCAAAGGATGCGGCCCGGGTGTTTTACGCGGCGGCGGCGCGGGCCACGCAGAGGTTGGCGATTTGGGTTGGGGGGTTTGGGATTAAATTGGGGTTATGAAATGTTCAAATGTATGAAACTCATCCCATTATGAGACAGTAACTATACTGCTGACCAGATAATGTCTGGCTATTATTGTAATTAGTTTTAATAAATATGAAAAAAAGACAATTTACAGCAATTGATTTATTTTGCGGGGCAGGCGGCCTAACTCTTGGGTTAAAAAGCGCTGGATTCAAAATACTTGCTGGAGTTGAAATTAACTCCATAGCCGCCGAAACATATCACGCAAATCATCCAACAGTTAAGTTGTATACGCGTGATATTAGAGATTTAACAGCCAAAGAAATTCTTTCAAATCTTAAGTTGAAACCTGGTGATTTGGATTTGCTTGCAGGTTGCCCTCCATGTCAAGGATTTTCAACCCAGCGAACTAGAAATAAAGTAGCCTCAATCAAAGATGATCGCAATGATTTAGTTTTTGAATTCTTGAGAATCGTAGAAATTACTCTACCAAAAACAATCATGCTAGAAAATGTCCCAGGTCTAGCTAAAGACTGGCGAATATCTACTTTACGTGAAAAGCTAAGTGCGCTTGGATACGTAGTTGACGAACAGTTCACCCAAGTTAAAGACGCGGCAAACTTTGGAGTTCCTCAGCGCCGGAAAAGATTGCTAGTTAAAGCATCACGTTTCGGAAAAATTGCCGATCCACAACCCGTTCAATCAAAAAATACTGTTAGATCCGCTATTTCACAACTCCCTCTTCCTGGCACGAGCGGGGATTATTTGCACGATATTGTCGAAAGACGAAGTGAGAAAGTTAAAAAAATAATATCTCTTGTTCCAAAAAATGGAGGCTCTAGGTCAGATATCCCAAGAGAGTATTGGTTGGAATGTCATAAAAGAAACGAGGGCAGTTATCGTGACGTTTACGGGCGAATGTCTTGGGATGATGTTTCACCAACAATTACTGGCGGATGTCATAACCCATCGAAGGGTCGATTTATTCATCCAGATCAAGACCGTGCAATTACATTGAGAGAAGCAGCAATTCTTCAAACTTTTCCAAAAGACTACATCTTTTCTTTATCAAAAGGAAAAGATGCCGTGGCTTTAATGATTGGAAATGCACTTCCTCCCGAGTTTATCAAGCAGCATGCGACTGAGTATTTAAATCATCTTCAGGAGGTTACCCGTGAGTTTATCGCTCAAATTTGATCCAAAAACTATCGAGCACCTAGGGGTTAAAATGTACTCGACGCTGCCGCCTGCTCTAGCCGAATTAATATCTAACTCCTACGATGCAGACGCTAGCGAGGTGACCATCGAATTTCTCGAACAGAACGGCACTCCTAAAGCGATCACCATAGAAGATAACGGCACGGGCATGTCATTGAAGGATATTCAAGAAAAATTTCTCGTTATCGGTAGGAATAGACGGATGGATGAGGGTGATAACCCATCTAGCAGGTATGGAAGGCTCCCCACCGGAAAAAAAGGATTAGGCAAGTTAGCGCTATTTGGTCTTGCAAAGGAGATCAGTGTTGACACTACCAAAGAGGGGCTTCGAAATAGATTTCATTTGAATTGGAATGATCTTTTGGCCTCGTCAGACACTTACAACCCAAAAATTGATATTACGGACAGAGAAGTAAGTCAAAAATCCAAAACTATAATTCAGCTTTCAGACCTAAAGAGGCGTAGTCCATTTGATCTGGAAGCCATAGCTGATAGCCTTTCTCGTATATTTATTGTTGATTCCAATTTCATAATAAAACTTAAAAATGGAAAAGGACATGAAATAACTATCTCAGATGATCGACGCTATTCAAATATAACACCGGAATTTATTTGGAACGAAGATGATTTGGTAACTGCGGACAACGCATACTATGGAAAGGTAAAACTATTTCTTGCAACAGGAAAAACACCAATTCCACCTAGCTCCGGTTTACGCGGAATTGCTTTATTTTCGCGTGGCAAGCTAGTTAACGCTCCTGAATACTTTTCGGAGAGCACATCAAGTCATTTTTATCAATATCTAACAGGGTGGATAAAAGCTGATTTTATTGATTTATTGGATGAGGATGTTATCTCTACAAATAGACAAGCATTAAATTGGGATCAACCTGAGATGAGTAATTTCAGGGCCTTTCTTTCAGAAATCATCGCGAACGTTGGACAGGACTGGAGAAAACGTCGTGCAAATAAAAAGGATGACGATATTAAAAAAGTCACAGGTATTGATAAGAAGCATTGGTTTAGTACATTGCCAGATGATGTCAGAACTTCCGTTGAAGCAATTGTAAAAAAAATGGGGGATAGTGAGGAGGTGTCTGAGACATTTGCGCCTGTCGTTCAAGCACTTTATGCGATCATACCTGAATACCCCTTACTTCATTGGCGTCACCTCCACAAGTCCATTAAAGATGGCGTGCTCGAATACTATAAGAATGGGCAATATGGACACGCTGCCGATCAAGGTGCAAAGCTCTATGCGAATCAAATCAAGAAACTATCCGCTCAAGATGTCGATGGATCTGCGCTGGCCAACGTGTTCAGCTATGACTATGAGACAAAGACAAAGACGGTTACGAGAAAGCCTATTATTCCTGTCAATGATCTCAGCACAGATTCGCTAAGGAATATTCAACAAGGCCAGAGTCATTTGACTCGGGGACTAATGGAGGGTTTTCGAAACCCAATAAATCACGCTCCTATGTCTGCAGTTGTACCGAACTTAATTTCAGAACTTGATTGTTTGAACGTTTTGAGCCTTGTTTCTTACTTGGCCGCAAAGCTTGACTACTCTGAAGAACTGGACAAAACTTGAAAAACAAAGGGGGCCAGGCTCGAATTTTTCTGAATTGCGCGGCAACACACTGCAGGCTGGATTTGAGCTGAAAGTCATCGTTTTTACTTCCAATTCTGTAGCTGCTTACGAAAATTTCATAAGCGCTAGAGGTCAATTTTGCTACATGAGCCAACAAGAAATAGACATAGTGATCGACATGAAATGGAACCCTGAATGCCAAGCTTGAACTGGATCGGCAAAGATGCCGTTGTCAAACACCACAAGGACGTGCCGTTCAGGCTGCTGGAGTCTGTGCCTGAGTTGTCCTGCGGTGACGCCGGCAATGGCAACCTGATTGTGCAGGGCGACAACCTGCATGCGCTGAAAAGCCTGCTGCCGCGCTATGCCGGTCAGGTGAAATGCATCTATATTGACCCGCCATACAACACCGGCAACGAAGGCTGGGCCTACAACGACAACGTCAACAGCCCCGAGATTCGCAAGTGGCTGGGCGAAGTGGTGGGCAAGGAAGGCGAAACGCTGGACCGCCATGACCGCTGGTTGTGCATGATGTACCCGCGCCTGGTTCTGTTGCGACAGTTTTTGCGGGAGGATGGGGCAATCTTTGTGTCGATTGATGACAACGAGGTGGCGACGCTGCGGCTGTTGATGGATGAGATTTTTGGTGCCGGGAATTTTGTAGCCACAGTGATTTGGCAAAAAAAGCAATCGCCTCAAAGTGATGCGATCAATTTGTCGGATATGCACGATTATGTAATTTCTTATGCCAAACAAGCAAAGCAGAGTCGCCAAGATCCTCGCGGTTGGAGCCGAAACCTATTGCCACGCGGCGATGTGCAAGACGCTCGTTTTGAGAACCTGGACAACGATCCGCGAGGGTCTTGGACTTCTACAGATTACACGTGTAACAAGACTGCCGCCGAACGACCGAATCTTTACTATGCAATCACCAATCCAAATAGCGGTGAGGAAATTTGGCCCTCTCGCACTCGTGTATGGGCATACGAAGTGGACGCCCACAAGAAAAATATGGCTGAAGGCCGCGTATGGTGGGGCAACAATGGAAGAACAAGGCCGCGCGTAAAAAAATATCTGGCGGAAGTTGCTGATGGAATTGTTCCATCCACATGGTGGACAAGAGAGTTTGCTGGCGACAACCAAGAGTCAAGACGGGAGTTGAGAGGCATATTCGGGTCCGACGAGTCCGCACCTGATTTTTCGACACCCAAGCCATCAAGCCTCATCCAACGCATCCTCCAAATCGCCACTGACAAAGACAGCCTCATCCTTGACAGCTTCGCCGGGTCCGGCACCAGCGGCCACGCCGTGCTCAAACAGAATGCCGAAGACGGTGGCACGCGCAAATTCATTCTGGTCGAAATGGACGGCGACATTGCCAAAAACGTCACCGCCGAGCGCGTCAAGCGCGTGAGCCAGGGTTACACCAATGCCAAGGGTGATGCTGTGCCAGGCCTATCGCCAGCGGGTGGTGGCTTTCAGTTCTGCACGCTGTCAAAAGAGCCGCTTTTCACCCCGCAAGGCCAGATCCGGGACGACGTGACATTTGCGCAACTCGCCGAGTTTGTCTGGTTCGCCGAGACCGGCACGGGGTATGTCGGCGCGGCCGGTTCGAGTCCCTTCCTGGGCACCCATGAGGGCCGCGCTATTTACCTGGTCTACAACGGCATTTTGAAAGACAAGTCGGTGGGTGGCGGCAATGTGTTGACCGGGCCTGTGTTTGACATCCTGCCGCCCTTTGCCGGCCCCAAAACCATCTACGCCGCAGCCTGCCGCCTGGGTGCGCCGCGCCTGCAGCGTGAGCAAATTGTCTTCAAACAAACGCCTTACGCGCTGGCGGTGTAAATTGCGCTGCCTTGTGAGAGATTTGTTCCATGTTGAAAACAGCAGGTGAAGACTGATGCGAAGTGAATACCGCAGGCAAGATTTTTCCTCTTTGGAGCGCGGCAAGTTTTACCCAGCCTCTAAAGCCACAAGGGCGGCAAGTGACGCTGGCTCCAATCAAAATTTGAAGGCAGTTGAAGTGAATGTAAAAACCTTGATTGCATTGGCACTGCAACTTGACCCAGCTGATCGTGCCGATTTGGCGGCAGTCTTGCAAGCAAGTCTGCCACCGACCGATCCTGAAATCGAACGCCTTTGGCAAGAAGAGGCAATCCGGCGCCTGGACGCGCATCAGCGTGGGGAGAGTGTTGGTATTCCCGCCGAAGAGGTCTTTGGCAAAGGCAAAGCGACAAACCAATGACCCAATTCACCCCCAAAAAATACCAGCAAGACCCTGCCAACCGAGGCGGCGTGCTTGACAGTGTGGAGGCTTATTTCAAGGCTATCCACACCTTCGGCCGGGCTTCACTTGCCTTCACTGCCATCACCGAAGACCTGTGGGGTCAGGGCCTGCGCTACACGCCACTGGCCGGTTTTGCGCCGGACACGCCCTACTTTTGCCTGCGTGTGCCCACCGGCGGCGGCAAAACCTGGCTGGCTGCCAAAAGCCTGAGCCTGGTGAACACCCATTTGCTGCGCGTGCCGCACAGCGTGGTGCTGTGGCTGGTGCCCAGCAAGCCGATTCGCGAGCAAACGCTGCGCGGCCTGAAGGACCGAAACCACCCGCTCAACGCTGCACTGCGCGAGGCAGGCCCGGTGACAGTGCTGGATTTGGCGGAGGCTAGAGGCTTGACGCGGGCCACGCTGGACACCTCCACGGTGGTGATTGTGGCCACCCGGCAGGCGTTTCAGGTGGAAGACGAAGAGAGCCGCAAGGTGTATGAGTCCAGCGGTGCGTTGATGCACCATTTTGAAAATTTGACTCCCGAGCAGCGCCAGGGGCTGCTCAAGGACGGCGACACCATGCCGTTTTCCCTGGCCAATGTGTTGCGCCTGCGGCGCCCGTTTGTGGTGGTGGACGAGGCGCATAACAACCGCACCGAGCTGGCTTTTGACATGCTGGCCCGCTTTAATCCCAGCGGCATCATGGAGCTCACCGCCACGCCCGATATGGCGCGCACCCCCAGCAATGTGCTGCACAGCGTGAGCGCATCGCAGCTCAAGGCGGAGCAAATGATCAAGCTGCCGGTGGTGTTGGAGACCGAACCCAATTGGCAACAATGTTTGAGCGATGCCATTGCCCGGCGCAACGGCTTGCAAAAACTGGCCGACGATGAGCAGCGCCTGGGCGCCCCCTACTTGCGGCCGATTGTGTTGATCCAGTCCGAGCCGCGCCGCGAAGGCCTGGACAAGCTGGACTTTGAGCGCGTGCGTCAGGAGCTGCTGACCAACCACAGCATTCCTGCCGACGAAATCATTGTGGCGACCAGCGACGAAAAAGGTCTGGAGGCGGTGGATGCCAAGTACAAACTGGGCATCAGCGACCCGGCTTGCCCGGTCAAGTTTGTCATCACCCAAAAAGCGCTGGCTGAAGGCTGGGACTGCCCGTTTGCCTATGTGTTGGTCAGCATGGCCTCGCTGCAATCGGCCACGTCGGTCGAACAGTTGCTGGGGCGCGTGTTGCGCCAGCCGGGTGCCGTGCATCGCGCTGCCAAGGAGCTCAATCAGTCCTATGCGCTGGTGGTGTCTCGCAGCTTTTTTGAGACCGCCTCCGCGCTGCGCGACCGGCTGGTGGAGGGCTCGGGTTTTGACCGCAAAGACGTGGCTGAGTTTGTGACCGCTGCGCGGCAAGAGCAGCAGATTTTTGACCCCGAAGCCATGGGTAGCCGGGTGGAGCTGCGCCCGGTGGTGGTCACCCTGCATGAAACGCCCGACCTGAAGGCTTTACCGAAGGATTTGCGCGGCGCCATCAATGACAAAGTGGACTTTGATCGCAAGACCAGTACGCTGACGATTCATGCGCCGCTGACCCTGGATGAGACCGATGCCTTGAAGCAGCTTGTGGCTACGCCACTGGCCAAAGCGGCGATTGACGCCGCCGCACTTGAGAGCCGAACCACGGCCATTGAGTTCTTCAAAACCCCGGCGGAGGAAGGCAAGACCCTGCTGGTGCCCCAACTTGCCCTGCGTGTGCAGGGTGAACTGCAGTTGTTTGATGACCCCGAGGTGCTGGACTACCCCTGGGAGTTGTCGCTGTTCGACGCGAAACCCACGCCCGACAATTTGTCCAGGCTCGGTGCGGCCCTGACGGTGAGCGAGGGCGGTGTGATTGATATCGATGAAGCCAGCGGCAAACTGGTTCAGGAGTTCATGCCCAATTTGCAGCGCGATCTGGGCTTGGCCTATGTGCCGGAACACTGGGACAACATCAAGCTGGCGGCGTGGCTATGCACCAATCTGCCAGAGCCCTCACTCACCCATGCGAGCAAATTGGCGTTTGTGTCAGGCTGGCTGTCTGACCTGCTGGCGCAACCCGGTTTCAATCTGGGCCGAGCCAACCTGCAAAAGTTCTTGCTGCGCAATTTGCTGGAAGCCCGCATTAGGGAGCTGCGCAGTCTGGCAGTCAAACAGGCCTATCAGGAAAGCCTTTTTGGTGCGGCTGCCGCTGAGCGGGTCAGCGTATCGACCGCTTTCGTCTACGACTTCCGCCCGGAAGTCTATGCACCTGGCCGGGACGATGAGGGACAGTTTGGGCAACACCGGTTCCGCAATCATTTCTACAGCCGCATCGGCGCCTTTGACAGCAAAGAGGAATTTGAATGCGCTGTGTGGCTGGACACCCAGGCCCAAAAGGGCCGGTTGCAATATTGGGTGCGTAATCTGGCACGGCGTGAGGGAGCTTCATTCTTCTTCCAGAAAGCCACCGGGCGCTTTTACCCTGACTTTGTTTGCAAGCTGAATGACGACACTTTTTTGATTGTGGAGTACAAGGGCGCAAACGGTTGGACGGATGCGCAAGACGACCGCGATATTGGTGGCCTCTGGGCCAAACTCTCAAACGGCACTTGCAAATTTGTGATGATCACTGACAAGCAATGGGGCAATGTGGATGTATTGCTGCCCGCTTTGACGGCTTAACGACCCGCACACCGAAAATCAAATCCTGAGCATTGGTGCCTAACCCCATGCACCCCACCCTTTTCACCTTCGGCTACGAAGGCCTGACCATTGAGGCCTTCGTAGCCCGCCTGCAAGCCGCGCAGGTGAAAACCGTTGTGGATGTCCGTGAACTGCCCCTGTCGCGCAAGAAGGGGTTTTCAAAAACGGCGTTCTGCGCCGCCTTGTCAGCCCATGGCATTGCCTATCTGCACGCCCCCGCCCTGAGTTGCCCCAAGCCCATCCGCAGCCAATACAAGGCGGATGGCAACTGGCAAACCTACACGCGGGATTTTTTGAAGTACATCCAGACGCAAGACGCGTCCTTGCGTGAACTGGTCAAGATTGCGCAGGCCACCCCAGCCTGTCTGGTGTGTTTTGAGTCGGACTATTCCACCTGCCACCGCACCTATGTGGCCCGTGCGGCGCGCCAGTTGGGTGGGCCAACGGTGATGCACCTGACCGCTAAAACAGCCATGCCTGATCTGGGTTTTCAGCAGGCGGCTTAGGCGGGTAGATCAGGCTGATCAGCAGCCACCGCTCGATACGCCTGTTGCGGATCACTCGGCTCATTCGGATTGGTCATCGTCAGCCGCCCATCTCGCATCAGCGGGCGCAGGTAGTTGTTGCGCAGGTAGCGTGAATGCCGTTGCAGCAAAATCGCCAGCTCTTCCGCGCGCCAGTCTCGCAAGCGGCAGACTTCCACAACGGCGTCACACACTTCACCGGGCGGATGGCGTTGCCCGATGGCCCCAATTTTTGCTGCAAGTGCACCCGGCAGCTCATTCAACAGGGCCTTGCGCTGCGCATCTTGCGCGTCGGCAAGCATGGCAGATACGCCTTCAGGGGTGGTAGATAGAGCGCCGGCCTTGGTAGATAAGCCGTCAAGCTTGGTAGATAGGCCTTCAGACTCACTAGATAAGGCCTCGGGGTTACTGCATAAGCCGCTATCCAGTAACCTCTCGGTCGGTACATAGTAAGTCGCTGAGCCACGGCCTTTTTGGGCCAACAGCCCGGCATCGCGCAGGCGACGCAGGGACTGGCTGGCGGTCAGGGTGTCCACCTTGGTCAGCTCGCGGTAGGTGCCGTTGTTGATGGCGCCTGCCTCGCGCACCACGATCAAGGCTTTAGCCTCGTCCTCGCTCAGGTGCAGGTCTTTGAACTGGGCCAGCCAGGCAATGTCTTCTGCGCCCAAGAAGTGGTGGAAGAAGTAGCGCGCCACAAGCTGGTCATTGCCCCGGTCAGCCTGCTCTGCTTGCTTCTGAACTACGATGTAATTACACTTCGCGCATGAGCAGACTTCGTTTCGAGTGGGATGAACACAAGGCCATAGCCAATGACAAAAAGCATGGCGTGAGCTTTGAGGATGCCAAATCAGTCTTCCTGGATGAACGCGCCAAGCTGATTGCATCATCTCTGCCCGCAAGGCCAGTGCCCATGAGGCGAAGTCTTACCCTTAAAGGTTTTATATGCGCAAAGAATACGATTTTTCCGCTGCCCGCAAGAACCCCTACGCAGCCCAGCTCAAAAAACAAATCACCATCCGGCTTGATGAGGAGTCGGTCAACTATTTCAAAACCATTTCTGAAGAGGTTGGCATGCCGTATCAGAGCCTGATCAACCTGTACCTGCGCGATTGCGCTGCGACACAGCGCAAGTTGGATTTGAGCTGGAAGTAGCTATAGCTCGCTATCCCTGCCACAACAGCGACACCGGCCCCGCGTGCAGTTTCTCGTCAAACGGTGTGATCTGGTCGTGGTCGTGCAGCACCAGGCCTTGCACAAATTTGTCCCCTACAGCGGCTTGCAGCTGGCGCAGGCCGCGCAGGTCTTGTGGACGCACCGTGGCTGAGGCCTTGACCTCAATACCGACAACGCGTCCGCGCCGATCTTCCAGCACCAGATCCACCTCGTCCTGATCCTTGGTGCGAAAGTGTGAGACGCGCAGGCGCTTGTCCGACCAGGTGATGAGCTTGAGCACTTCAGACACCACAAAGTTTTCCAGCAACGGACCGTAGCGGGTGCGGTCTTTCTGAAGCTCGCTGGCCGTAGCATCACGCAGCGCGGCAAGCAGGCCGCTGTCCAGAAAATGCAGCTTGGGGGTTTTGGTCAGGCGGCTGACGGCGTTGTGGGACCAGGGCGGCACCAGTCTTAGCAGAAATAGCCGCTCCAAAATGCCGACGTATTTCTGTGCCGTTGGCACGGTCAGGCCCAGCGCTGCGCCATAACTGCTGTGGTTGACCAGTTGCCCGGCATGCGCCGCCAGCACATCGAGCAAACGCGGCAAACGGTCAAGCTGGTCGATGTTGGCAATGTCACGGACATCGCGGTCAAGAATAAGAGCCACGTAGTCTTGCAACCAGGCCTGGCGTCGGCTGGCACTGGTGCGGCGCAGGGCCTCGGGGTAGCCGCCATTGAGCACGCGCGCCATCAGCGCATCGCCCACCACGGGGTTGACCACGGCGGGCAAACCCCCGCCATCAAACAGCCGATCGACCAGGTCGCCCGGCGTGCCAGCCAGTTCGGCCTGGGCAAAGGGCAGCAGGGTGACAACCTCCAGCCTGCCCGCCAACGAGTCGGCCACCAGCGGCATGGCCATGAGGTTGGTGGAGCCGGTCAACAGGAAACGACCCGGCGTCTGGTCTTTGTCGACACTTTCCTTGAGGGCCAAAAGCAACTCGGGGGCACGCTGGACTTCGTCAATAACGGCCTGCTTCAAACCGCGCACGAACCCTGTGGGGTCTGAGCGCGCAGCTGCCAGCGTGGCGGAGTCATCCAGTGTGAGGTAGGGGCGCTCGGGGCCGGCGAAGAGCCGCGCCAGTGTGGTTTTGCCGGCTTGACGCGGGCCAACAACCAGCACCACGCGCGTGTCTTGCAAGGCCGTGGCGATTTTGGCCTGCACATGACGGCTGATGGCGGTGGTGCCTGGGGGTGGAATGTCAGTGCGCATGCTTTGGGTTCGTTGGGTGATGAATTCCGACCGATTAGAACTCAAAGTTCTGACTGATTTAAAGTAGAACACTGTCTAATTTAAATTATCGTGCCATTATCGTATGCAATATTTCTCTTTTTTGATAGCTTCATACACAGACTCTAATTTGGCTAGCGGCCAGTTTTTCACACATAACTTCGCCACATTCAAACCAAGCGCCACGCCATCAGACGAAGGCTATTTTTTTATCTGGCTGAGCTGTATCCTTATGAATGCACCTCACATTTTGAGCCGTATTACTTAAAATACACCTCATGCCCACCCCAAACCCGCCCACACAGCGCATCGCCCACATGCCCCTGATCCCCGGATTACTGGGTAGATCGCAGTTCTGACTCTTGACCCCGTTTCGCCCGCTACACCACCAACCGTGAATGCCCAATCCCGCCGCCCTTCTCGACCCTGATCTGCGCGGGGATGCGCTCTTTCATCGCTTCCACGTGGCTGATGACACCGATCATCTTGCCGCTGGCGTTGAGCGAGTCCAGCGCGGTCAGCGCAACTTCCAGCGTGTCACCATCGAGTGAGCCAAAGCCTTCGTCGAGGAAGAGCGAATCGATGGACGTTTTGTTGCTCACCAAATCCGACAGCGCCAAAGCCAGCGCCAGACTGACCAGAAAACCTTCGCCACCCGACAGGGTGCGGGTGTCGCGTGTGGTGTCGCCCTGCCACGCGTCCACAATGTCCAGCTCCAGCTCGCCCGTTGCCTTACGGCACAGCAGGTAACGGCCATGCAGGCGCGCCAGGTGCCGGTTGGCCAGGTGCAGCAAATGGTCCAGCGTGAGGCCCTGGGCAAACTTGCGAAACTTGTCGCCTTTGGCCGAGCCGATCAGGCCGTCCAGCCGCTGCCAAATGTCGACATCCGTGCTTTGTAGGCCAATCTGATCAAACAGTGCCTGTTGGCTTGTCCGAAGCGCGTCGTCCTTGGCAAGCAAGGCTCGCTGCGCGCCGATTTGCTCACTCAAGCTGCTGCGCTGCGCCTCTAGCGCCACCAGTTGCGCCGCAATTTCTTCCGGTGGCAGCGTCGTGAGCGCTTGTTCTTGCAATTGCGTTTGTTTGTCACGGGCGGCCTGCAACAGGGCGGTGGCCCGTTGTTGCGCCGCTTGCAGCTTTTCTTTCAGCGCGGTCAGGCGCTGGCGTTCTGCCTCTGGCAACAGGGCGGCCTCAAACGCAGACACGTCGCTGAAAGGGCTGGTCTGCAGGGCGCTGTTCCAGGCGACCTCGGCATCGCGCAAGGTGATGCGCTGCTGCGCCAGGGCGGTGGCCACTTGCGTCTGTTGCCCGTTCAGGGACGCAATGCTTTGGGTCAGGCGGGTGATGACATCAATGCAAGCAGTGAGCGCTGCCGGTAACGCATCGGCAGCAACTTGCTGGTACGCGGGCAGTGCCATCGTTTGATCACCGGTGCCGGCCTGTAGCTCCGTCCACCGTTGAATCCACAGCTTTGCCTGGGCTTGTGCTGCGTCGTTTTGGGCTTGCTGGCGGGTGAAGATTTGGGCCAGGCTTTGAAGTTGGTGTTGGGTTTGTTGCCAGTGTTGCCATTCGCCATCCCGCTCTTGCAGCCACGGCTTGGGCTCAGTTGGCAAGGTGTAGCCCGCCTCACTCAGGGTGGACTGCAGGCTTGCCTCCAGGGCGCTGAGGTCTTTCTGGAAAGATTGGCCGTCTTGCACCAGCGCCGTCTGGCGCAGTTGCGCGTCGTGGGCCGCTTGCGCCAACAACGCGCTCTGGTTGTGTGCCGCCTGCAGTTTCTGGGTGCTTTGGTTGGCTGCGGTTTGGGCGCGCTGAAGGGTTTGTTCACCCGCCTCTACCGACTGCAAGTCACTGGCGAATTTGGCAAGTGCCTGTGCAGCGGCCTGCCGGCCAGCGGCCAAGACATCGGCGCTTTGCCAATCGTCGCTGGTCAGCGGCGGTGTCGCGTTGACCAGGGGCTTGGCTGCGGCCCACCCGGTTTGCCACTGGGTGATTTGCTGGGTGATTTTGTCCTGGGCCTTGAACCGCTCGGTTTGCTTGGCTAGGCTGGCAGCCAGGTTGGCGGATGCGGTCTGGCCTTGGGTCACCAAGTCATCCAACGCAGCTTGCTTTTGCTGCAAGGCTGCCGCGGTGGCGGACACGTCCAGCGCCTGGTAGGCCTCAATCCCCGGGTGCTCCACAGCGCCGCACAGCGGGCAGGCCTCGCCCGGCTGCAGTGCCAGACGGTGTGCGTCCATGCTTTGGATGCGGCGTTCCTGGTCGAGCAGTTTTTGCTTGTCTGCCACTTGCTCTTTGAAGGCCTTGTGCTGCTCGCGCAGCGCCTCTACGGTGGCCTGCATTTCAGCGATGGCGTGCTCGCCTTGCCGCACATCTGTCGCCAGCGCGGTCTGCTGGGTGGCGAGGTCGCGGCGGTGCTTGGCATCGGTTTCGATTTGCTGCCAGCGGTTGACATGGCCCTGCTGGGCTTGCCATTGCTCCCGCAATGTCGCTGGTGTTTGCCCCGCCAGGCGCTGGTCTTGCTCGGCCTGTGCCGATTGATGCGCAGACACTGATGCGCTATGTGCCAGCACAGCCGCATCCACCAAGTTGCGCTGGGCTGTGATCTTACGGCTCCGTTCAACTTGATCGTCTTGCAGGCCCTGTAAGGCCAATTGCTGGGCGACAAGGCTTTGTTGCAGTTTCTGGCGCTGTTCAAACTGCTGCCGCCAACTGCCAAGGCGCTCGCCCAATGCGGCGTGTTGCGGGTGCTCGGCGCAGAAGTCGGCGTGCTGCTTGCGCTCTTTTTCTGTCAGCGTGATCTGATCCTGAATGTTTTCCGCAATTTGGCTGGCCAGGGTTTGGGCCAGGTGGTGCTGTTGGTAGTGCGCGGTGGTCTCGTGCTGGCGGTCTTGCTGCAGCTTTTCCAGCCCACTTTCGCTGTCTTTGCACGCGGCCTGCGCTTGTTGCCAGCTGTGGTGCAGGGCTTTAAGCGCCTGCGCAGGCTCGCTGTCGGCAAGGCGTTGCAGTTCGGGCACAGCTATGTCAATCGCTTTTGTCGCATCAAGGCAAGCGACCTCCGTGGTCTGCACCTCTTGCTCGCTTTGCGCCAGATTCTGCTGCCACTGGCGTTGCGCCAAGGTGGTTTGGTGCGCCGTTTGCACGCCCGCAAGCTCGGTCCCCCAGCGGTCTATGTCGCCTTGCATGGCTTCGCGCGCCTCAACGGTCAAAAGTTCCACGCCTTCGGAACGGGCTTTGAGTTGGTCAAGTTGCTGTTTGGCCTCACGCGCCTGCTCAAACACTTTTTTGGAGATCTCACCGTAGATCTCGGTACCGGTCAGTTCCTCCAGCAGCTCGGCCCGGTCGTTGGCGCTGGCGTTCAGAAAAGCGGCAAAGCCGCCTTGGGCCAACAGCATGGACTTGGTGAAGCGGGGAAAATCCAGACCGGTGATGTCAGCAATGCGCTTGAGTTTGTCGTTGCTCTGGCTGCTCAAAATCGTGCCGTCATCTTTGGCCAGTTCCACCTTGGGGGCCTGCAGCGCGCCGTCGACCTTGTCGCGGGCACGACGCTGGCTCCAGAAGGCGCGGTACACGGCCCCCTTGACTTCAAATTCCACCTCGGCAAGGCAGTCCACGGTGTGGCGCGTCATGATGTCGTTGTTGGATGTCGAGATGCTTTTCAGGCGCGGTGTCTCGTGGTAGAGCGCCAGGCAGATGGCGTCGAGCAGCGTGGATTTGCCCGCGCCAGTTGGGCCGGTGATGGCAAACAGGCAGTTGTCGGTAAACGGGGGTTTTCTGAAGTCGATGAACCACTCGCCTTTGAGTGAGTTGAGGTTCTTCAGGCGCAGGCTGAGGATTTTCATGCTGCGTCCTCAGACAGGCTGGTGACCACGCCGCAGTAGCGCTGGCTCAGGGCCAACTGCAGTTCTGGTGTCAGTTCTTCTTGCGCCAAGCGGCGCGCAAAGACATCGTCGGGGCTGAGTTCATCCAGGGTTTCGCTCAGCTCGCCGACCAGGCTGGCAGCTACTGTGGCGCGCAGGCGGCGCACCCGCAACACATCCACGGGCAGGCCTTGCGTCATGGCTTCGATGCGGGCGGGCAGGTCGGACAAGTAGTCGTCCTCAGTCACAGTGACTTCAAGCCATACCGATTGTTCAGCAGAGCCTTCCATACCGGCGGCACTGATCGCAGCGGCCAGTTCCAGCAGGTTGCCGCTGACGGAGATCAGTGGCTGAAAACGTGGCACCAGCAGGGGCGTAATGGCTGTGAGCCCCTCCGCGCCCAGGTCCACCAGCAGCATTTCTTTTTGCTGCCGCGCTTCGTCAAACCCCAGAGGGATGGGCGAGCCGCAGTAGCGAATGTGCGCCAGACCGCCCACCTTTTGCGGCTTGTGGATGTGCCCCAGCGCGATGTAGTCCACCGGCGGAAACGCCGCCGTGGGATAGGCATCAAGTGAGCCCACATAGATCTCGCGCACCGACTCATTGCTGCTGGCCCCCACCGTGGTGAGGTGCCCGGTGGCAATCAGCGGGACGACGCGACCAAGCTCTTGGGTCAGAGCCACCTGGCGTGCGCGGCCTGCCTCATAGACCGCGTGGTAATAGTCATGAATGGCGGCTTGCATGGACTGCTGCTTTTCCTCAGCGCTTTGCCCCGCCTGGCTTTGCAACACATCACGTGGGCGAATGAAAGGCACTGCGCAGACGATACAGCCTGCCTCATTCTTGCCACCCCGCAAAGGCAGCAAGACGACCTGGCCGGCAGCATCGTCAACCGCAGCGACCACAGTAGTGCTCAGGCAAGCCAGCATGGCGCGACTCTCACCCAGCGTGGCGACCGAATCATGGTTACCCCCGAGCAGCAGCAAGGCAACGCCCGCGCCATGCAACCGAACGACCAGCTGGCTGTACAACTCACGCGCATAACTGGGCGGCGCGCCGGTGTCGAAGACGTCGCCCGCGATAAGCACTGCATCCACCGCGTGGGCCTCGACTTGGATCAGCAGCCAGTCAATCAACTGCTGATGTTCCGCTTGACGAGTTTTGCCCATGAAATGCTGACCCAAATGCCAGTCAGAGGTATGGAGGATGCGCATGGTTGGGTGGTCTTGGTAAGGGGTTGTCAGGAGACAGCCATTTTGGGGCTGAAATCAACCGCAATAGCCATGGCGTGATTTGCTCTTATTTTGATATAAGCTTTCGGTGCTGATTTCCACGCGCACCGGCAACAAGTGAATTTGTTTTACTGGGGTGTGTGCTGCTGAATTAGGGGATGCAAAATGCTCTTTAATCGCTGAAGTTCTCGATCACGCGGTTGACTGTTTTATCGTTTACCCCAGCAAGCTGTTATGACAAAGTCCATCACCACCGCCGACTTGCGGCGCTACGCCGTGGCACGCACCCTGTTCGCGCCAACCACCCTGGCCAAGGCGATCACCCGGCTGGGCTTTGTGCAGGCCGACCCGATCCGGGCGCCGGCCCGGGCGCAAGACCTCACACTGCGCCACCGCGTCAAAGGCTACTGCGCGGGCGACCTGGAGCGGCGCTACGCGGCGCTGGACATTGAGGAAGACTTCTTCGTCAACTACGGCTTCTTGCCGCGCGCCACGCAGGCACTCATGCACCCACGCACGCCCAAGACGGCACTCACCGCGGCCCGGCGCAAACAGATGGACGCGGTGCTGGCCTTTGTGCAGGCGCACGACGTGGTGCACCCGCGCGCGGTGGACGCGCACTTTGCCCACGGCAAATCGCGCAACTGGTTTGGTGGCTCCAGCAATGCCAGTACGCAGTTGCTCGATGACATGCATTACCGCGGCCTGCTGCGTATCGCCGGGCGCGTCAGTGGCGTGCGGACTTATGCCGTGCGGGCGGCACCGGACGAAGCACCCGATCCGCAGCAAGCGATGGACGCGCTGGTGGATGTCATCGTGCACAAATACGCGCCGCTGCCCGAGCGATCTTTAGGCGAGTTGATCAGCCACCTGCGCGGCGGCACACCCCAATGGGCGCACTTGCGCGGCGGCGCTTTGGCGCGTGCCAAAGTGCGCCTGGCCCATGGCGTGGTGGACGGCCAGACCTACTACTGGAGCGCCACGGAAAACCCCGCCTCACGCCGTCACGCGCCTGATGAGACGGTGCGCCTGCTGGCCCCGTTTGATCCGCTGGTGTGGGATCGCCGTCGCTTCGAGCATCTGTGGGCCTGGGCTTATCGGTTTGAGGCCTACACACCCGCAGCCAAACGCGTGCGCGGCTATTACGCGCTGCCGCTTTTGTGGCGTGACCAGGTGATGGGGTGGGGCAATGTGTCGGTGACCGGTGGGCAGATGCACGCCAACCTGGGTTTTGTTGCGGGCAAACCGCCGCGCGACGCAGCCTTTGGCCCCGAGCTGGAGGCCGAGCTGGCCCGCCTGCGCGCTTTTTTGAGCCTCGCTCCAGCATGCGATGATGCCCATGCACCAAGCTTCGAAATTGCCCGATGCACGCCGATAGCCGCGTAAGCGGCTGGCGAAGTGGCGGCACGCGACGTTGGGTGCTGCCCGTGCGTTGAGGAATAGTTGATATGGCACCAGCCACAACAGAATTTACGATTGAAGATTGAGCGCCAAATTGAAACTCAAAATCCGACCAATTTAAAGTGACAGCTTGTCCAAGCTTAAATTGATCGCCCTACCCAGCCATCCATTACCATCCCCCGGTCCCATTTCGCCCGCTACCGGGCTCTTACGGAGAATTTATGTTCAGTCATGTGATGCTTGGTGTGAATGACCTTGAGGTCTCGAAGAAGTTTTACGACGCGCTGCTCGGCACGCTGGGTATTGGCCCGGGGGTGGCCAACAAGAGCCGCTATTTTTACCGCAGCCGCACCGGCCTGTTTGGCATCACCACGCCCATCAACGGTGAGCCCGCGACACACGGCAATGGCAGCACCATCGGGTTCGCCACGCAGTCACCAGAGCAAACAGACGCCTTTCACGCGGCTGGCGTGGCCAATGGCGGCACCACCTGTGAAGACCCACCAGGCTGGCGTGAAGGCGCGAGCGGCGCGCTTTACCTGGCGTACCTGCGCGACCCCGACGGCAACAAGATTTGCGCGCTGCACCGCCCTGCAAAATAGGCCAGACCACGCCATCCCGGAACCCATGCCCCACGCCGTTTCCCGTCTGCGCACCGCGCGCCTGGCGCGCGCTGTCAAGCCTTTTCGCGCCCGCGGCGGCCCAAGTGAGCGTTGCCCCGGTTGCCGGGTCATGCACAGCCACTGCCTGTGCGCCTTGCGCCCCAACGTGCCCACGCGCGCCGGCATGTGCCTGCTGATGGCCGACATCGAGCCGCTCAAACCCAGCAACACCGGCTGGCTGATTGCCGATGTGGTGGCCGACACCTTTGCTTTTGGCTGGGCCCGCACCGAAGTTGACCCGGCCTTGCTGGCGCTGCTGGCCGACCCGCAATGGCAGCCCTATGTGGTGTTTCCGGGGGAGTTTGTGGCGCCCGAGCGACTGGTCACCACGCTATTGCCCGACGCGGCCACCCATGGGCAACCGGCCAGGCGCCCGCTGTTTGTGCTGCTGGACGCCACCTGGAGTGAGGCGGGCAAGATGTTTCGCAAAAGCCCCTACCTGAACCACTTGCCGGTGCTCAGCCTGCACCCCGAGCAGATCTCCAACTACCGCCTGCGCCGCTCCAGCCGCGTCGACCACTTTTGCACCTCCGAGGTGGGCGCCCTGTGCCTGGCCTTGGCCGGTGAGCCCCACGCGGCCGAGGTGTTGGACGCCTACCTGGACGTGTTTACCCACCACTACCTGCAGGCCAAAAACCAGCAGCCGCTGGACCTGGTGGATGCGGCGCACCAGCGTTTGCGGGGCTTGGGTTTGCCGAAGTAACACGCAGGGCGACAATCAGCACCCAACACAAAGAGCAAGCCCATGACCCAAGACCAGAATCCACCGATCGAATCGAACAACCCAACACTTTGCGATGCCTGCGCCGGCATCCAGCGCGACTGGCGCCGCGCCCCCGGGCACGCCGAGCTGATGCAAGGGGTCAACCGCAAGGAACCGCGCCGCCAGGGTCTGGTCACGATCACCCGCTACGTGTGTGAGCACTGCGGCACGGTGTGGGACTATGAAAACAACAAGTTCAGCCAAAACGTGGGTTGGTCGGTGGTGGGGCAATAGACCCGACACCACGGGTTGTTCGCCTTAATCGCAAGACGCAGCCAACTCGTTTCAGTTCAAACACGCCATCTGGTAAGGCTTGGAACGGCACGACATGGCTCAAAGGACAACACGGGCGTTCGCGCATACCTGGTTGCGCCCCCGAACCTTGGCCTGGTAAAGCGCAACGTCAGTTTGCTTGAGCAAGGACTCCAGGCTATCCCCCGGGGCGAACTCACAGACACCAAAGCTGGCCGTCACCCGGTGCGGGTAGCGCTCGATCTGCAGCGCATCGCTGTCAAGCAGTTGCCGCAATCGCTCGGCCTGCTCGAACGCATCGGCCTGGGCGGTATTGGGTAGCAATATCAAGAATTCCTCGCCACCCCAGCGCGATACGATGTCCTGCTCGCGAGCCGACCTCTCAAATGCTCTCGACAGCGCGACCAGCACGTCGTCGCCAATGTCGTGCCCGAACTGATCGTTGATATTCTTGAAATGGTCAATGTCCACCAGTACCAACGAAAAGGTGCCGCCAGTTCGTTCAAAACGTGCCATTTCATTCTGTAAGAAACGGTGCATGGCGCGTCGGTTGATGAGTTTGGTCAGGAAATCGGTGCGTGCGGTCTCTTCGAGCAGCTGTGCGATCTTCTCGCGCTGATTTATCTCCGCTTTTAATTGCTGATTGGCCAGACTCAGTTGGGTCGTACGTTGCTCAACGCGTTGCTCAAGGTCGATCTGCGACTGTTGCAATCGGGTCAACATGTCGCCAAAGGTCACTGCCAGCTGATCGAGCTCGTCGCCCTTTTGACCCGATACCATGTCGGCCGAGGTATCGACCTCCAGACAACGCCGATGCAAGGCATGGATCCGTTTGACCAAGCTGCGCGAAAGGAAATGACTGAAGAGGAAGGCCAGCAGCAGCGAAAAGACCAACGACAGGGCTCCGGTGGTCCGCAGGGCGTTGAGCTTGTTAGCCACTTCGTCGGCACGCATGTCAATGCCTATGACGTAGCGGCCCCCGCCTCCGCTGAGGGGGGCGAAGCCCGACATGAAGGTACCCCATTTGTCGGTGAACAGCTCACGATCACTGCCGGGCTTGCTGAAGCCTTCAAGCAAGGCAGGCACCGGAACCGCGTAGACTTCTCCGGGTTCGCCCGGGCTATCAGGATCGGAATCCAGTACAAAGCGAATAGCCTCCCCGTCCCGCCGCATGACGTAGATAAAAGCAATATCCGGATTCGACGCGACCAACTCGCGCAAATGGGCAACACCCTTTTTATAGCTATCAAGAGCCTTGTCAGCGGGTGAAACGATCTGATCGAGCTGGCTTGGATCAACCGTCGTGCTGAGCAAGGCGGCACTGTATTTCAGGCGCGCCTGCAGGCTTCCCAGCAAATTGTCGATGGCATTTTGATAGAAGTAACTGCCAATACTTCCAGAAACCAGAACAATGGCCAAAAAGTGGCTCAGGAACAATTTTTTTCCGGTAGAGAAATTCATCCGTCTAACCAATCAAAAATCAGGGCGGGAAATCAGGCGCGCCACAATTGTGCCCAGTTAAGTTACTTGGACTATAAAGGAAGCGGGTTTGTGGCCGCGCACGGGCACACACCGGCGGTATCGGCTTGCGCTGTATCAGTGGCATAAGCCCTACAGTGATGTGTTTCAGACCCGCACGCGGCGAAACGTCAGGTTCAACCGCCTGCGCCCCAGCTGCACGTGTTCGCCGTCCGCCAGCGGCTGCACCCCGTGGTAGGCCAGGCGCGACGGGCCACCCCACACCACCACGTCGCCATGCACCAGCCGCCAGCGTTGCGGGCGGTCTTTGCGGCTAGGCGTGCCAAACAGGAACACGGCGGGCAAGCCCAACGACAGCGAGACGATCGGGGCCGACAGGTCTTGCTCGTCCTTGTCCTGGTGCAGCGACAGCTTGGCACCGGGCACATATTGGTTGATCAGGCAGGCTTCGGGCTCAAAGTGGGCGTAACCTGCCTGCGCAGCGGCACGCTGGGCCAACGCCAGCAAGCAGTCCGGCATGGCAGGCCAGGACTGGCCAGAAAACGGGTCGCGTGCGGCGTAGCGGTAACCCTGCGGGTCTGACACCCAGCCCAGCGAACCACAGCTTGTCATGGCCACCGACATGGTGTACCCCCCCGGCGTTTGCATGTGGCGCAGCGGGGCTTGGGTCACCACGGTCTCCACCGCCCGCAGCAGGTCGGCATCGTCACCACGGCCAAAGCCACGCAGCAGCACGGCCCCCGGTGCGATGGGCGTGTAGGCGTCATCGGGTACTGGCGGCAAGTCATCAAACAAATCCATCACGCCTCAATTACTTTATTTTTAATAGCTGCTTTCGCACTTTTAACAACGGCTACAAGCCATTGTTATCGCGAATTCATAACCATCACCGGTATCAACGCCCCTTTGCGAAACTCATCCGGCGTGGCATCGGTCAGGCGTTTGAACATGCGGATGAAGGCTGACGCGCCGCCATAGCCCAGATCCAGCGCGCTGGTTTCCACGGTTTGGCCGCGCTCCAGCAACGCCATGGCTTTGACCACGCGCAAGGCAGAACTGGCCAGTGGGATCTCAAGCTTGGGACGAAGGATGCGCATGATTTGTCGGTTATGGTGTACGGCTTGCCTGATTTTCACTATCGCCATGAAATCCGTCACGGAAATAATGGTGTCTTCTTTCCAATTCTGAACGCCCTGACCATGCACCTCCCCAAAGCCCTTGATGCCAAAGCTGTGACCTTGATGCTGGTGCTGTGCGCCATTTGGGGGTTGCAGCAAGTGGTCTTAAAAGCCACGGCAAACGACATTGCGCCTATCATGCAGATTGCGCTGCGCTCAGGTGGGGCGGCCTTGCTGGTGGCGCTGGTGATGGCCTGGCGCAAAGAACGCATGAACTGGCGTGATGGCAGTTGGCGCCCGGGCCTGGTGGTCGGCCTGTTGTTCGCGCTGGAATTTTTGCTGGTGGCCGAGGGCCTGCGTCACACCACCGCATCACACATGGTGGTGTTTTTGTACACCGCACCGATCTTTGCTGCGCTGGGCCTGCACTGGCGGCTGCCTGCCGAGCGACTGGGCGTGCTGCAGTGGCTGGGCATTGCACTGGCGTTTGGTGGCATTGCGCTGGCTTTTCTGGGGCGCAGCGGCACGGCCAGTGTGATGCCGGGCGATGTGTTGTGGGGTGACTTTCTTGGGCTGCTGGCCGGTGTGGCCTGGGCCGCGACCACCGTCGTGGTGCGCAGCTCTGTCCTGTCAAAAGCGCCCGCCACGCAAACCCTGCTGTACCAGTTGATCGGCGCTTTTGTGTTGCTGCTGGCCGGTGCCATGGCTACCGGTCAAGCGCGTTTTAACCCCACCCCACAGGTCTGGGCCAGCCTGGCCTTTCACACGCTGGTGGTGTCGTTTGCCAGCTTTCTGGTGTGGTTCTGGTTGTTGCGCAGCTACCTGGCTTCGCGGCTGGGGGTGTTTTCGTTCCTCACACCCTTGTTTGGCATGGTGTTTGGGGCCTGGCTGCTGAAGGAACCGCTGGAAATGCGCTTTTTGCTGGGCTCGGTGCCAGTGCTCGTTGGCATTGTGCTGGTCAGCGCGGGGGGCTGGGTGCGGCAGTGGTGGAGCCGTCCGGCCAGCGTCGCAGGCCATCCTCCTGCACCTTGAACGCCAGTCGGACGGTTTCACGCATGGCATCATCGTTCCACGGCTTGGTCAGGACCTTGTAGATCGCACCGTCATTGATGGCCTCGGTGACTGAATTGAGATCGGTAGAACCCGACAACACCAAGCGCACCGTGTGCGGATGCAGTTGCCTGGCCCGCAAGAGAAATTCAGTGCCACTCATCTCCGGCATACGCTGGTCGGAGATGATCACCTGAACCGGGTTGGTCGCCAGCAGGTCAAGCCCTTCACGGGCACTGGTGGTGGACAGTATCCGGTAGCCGTCGCGCCGCAACAGGCGCTTGAGTGAGGACAACACGTTGGGCTCATCATCCACCAGCAGCAGCGTGCGCACGGCATCCCCTTCACCTGGCGGCGGCAGCACCAGGCGGCGCTGCTCGCGCAGCAGGGCTTGGTACTGCGCTGCACCCAAGGGGCGGCTGAAGTAGTAGCCCTGAATCTCGTCGCAAGCGTGTCGCCGCAGGAAGTTCAATTCGGCCAATGTTTCCACCCCCTCGGCGATCACGTTCATGCCCAGGTTATGCGCCATGACGATGATGGTGCTGGTGATGGCGGCCCGTTGCGGATCAATCGCTATTTCGTGCACAAAACTGCGGTCGATCTTCAGTGTCTTGACGGCAAAACGTTGCAGATAACTGAGTGATGAATGCCCGGTACCGAAGTCATCGATTGAAATTCGCACCCCCAGGCATGCGAGTTCCTCCAGCAGTTCAATGGCGCGCTCCACATCCTGCATCGCCATGCTCTCAGTGACCTCCAGGTCAAGCAAGGCCGGTGGCAGGCCAGTGTTGGCCAGCACACGTTTGACCAATGGCAACAAATCAGGGTCGCTGAATTGCCGCGGCGAAAGATTGACCGCGATGCGTCCAGCCGCCAATCCGGCATCAAGCCAGGCGCGGTGCTGACGACAGGCTTCAACCAGCACCCATTCGCCTAAGCGCACGATCAGCCCGGTTTCTTCGGCCAACGCAATAAAATCCAGGGGCGGCACCATGCCACGTTCAGGGTGTTGCCAGCGCACCAGTGCCTCAGCGGCAATGATGGAGCCAGTCACAAGATCAACCTGCGGCTGGTAATGCAGCAGAAACTCGCCTTTGTCGAGCGCCTGGCGCAACTGGCTCTCCATGGTCAGTTGCTCATGCACGCGCTTGTTGATTTCGGCAGTGAAAAACTGGATTGAGCTGCGCCCCTGCTCCTTGGCACGGTACATGGCCGCCTCAGCCTGCCGCAGCAGGCCTTGCGCATCACCCGCGTCACGCGGGTAAAGGCTGATGCCAATACTGGCCGACACGGTCAGGCGGTGCGCTTCAAACTCAAAGGGCATGACCAGACCAGACTGCAAACGCCCGCAGCTGAGCTGTGCGGCACGGGTGGCATCATCAGCGGGCATGATCAACACAAATTCATCACCCCCGAGCCGTGCCAGGGTATCCCCATCACGCACGCCTGCCTGCAAGCGGGCGACCACTTGTTTCAACAAGATATCTCCCACGGTATGGCCCAGGCCGTCGTTGATCACCTTGAAACGATCCAGGTCAATCACCGCCACGGCCACCTCATCACCGTCGCGTGCGGCCCGAACCAGTGCCTGGTCAAGGCGGTCGGCCAGCAGGTTGCGGTTGGGCAGCCCGGTAAGCTGGTCATGGTTGGACTGGTACTCCAACGCCGCCTCGTAGTTTTTACTCTCGGTGATATCGGTCAACACCGACACAAAGTGCGTCACCGAGCCATGGTTGCGGCGAACCGGAGAGACTGACAACTCACACCAGAACAGACTGCCGTCCTTGCGGTAATTGCGCAGCACGGCATGGCCTTCACGGCCCTCACGCAGGGCCAAACGGATGGCTTCGAGTTCGGGCTGTTCCAGGTCTGTCCCCAGCAGGAAGCGCCCATTGCGACCTACCGCTTCGGAAGCCCCATAACCCGTGATGCGCTCAAAAGCCGGGTTGACGTAAGTGAACGGGTGGTCAGCCTCCAGCACCGATGAAATCATGATGCCGTTGCTGGAGGCCTCTATCGCCTGTTCGCGCAAGTTCGAGATATCTTCATGACGACGCGTCGCAATCCCGTAGGCCAGGTCATCGGCCAGTTCCTGCAACAGGGTCAACTCCTCCTTGCCGAGTGTTTCCTGATTATCCGCATGCAACACCAGGACACCAAAGCATACTTGCCCCGACACCAAAGGCAGCGCCGCCCCCGCCTCGCAACAGCAACGACGAACGGCTTCGCTGGCACGGACGTAATAGGCATCGTCAGCAAAGCACGTGCAAATGATGGGCCGCTCCTGGGTCATCGCCGCCCCCACAAAGCCCGGCCAGGAGGCATTGGTACCACGATCATGCGTTAATAGCGCCGCATCGACACGGGCGCCGGGAGTCATCACGACCGGACGCAACACTGTCTCATTACCGGGCTCGGGCATACCGACCCAAACCAGGCAATAGCCGCCGACTTCAACCAGAATGCGACCGACCTCGGCCAGCAGTTCCGTCTCGTCACCGGTACGCACCAGCGCCTTGTTGCCCGCACTGAGGACGCGCAAGGTGCGGTTCAGGCGCTCCAGCGCCGCTTGTGCCAGCCGCCGCTCGGTGATATCTTCTTTGACGGCGATGAAGTGCGCAATTTCGCCCTGCTTATCACGCATCGGCGCAATCACCTCGGACTCCCAGAACAACTCGCCGTTTTTCTTGCGGTTGCACAATTCGCCACGCCACTCACGCCCGGCCAGCAGGGTTTGCCACATCGTTGTGTAGACCTCCTCGGCGGTCAGCCCAGACTGGATCAACCGTGAGGTTTGGCCAAACGCCTCGGCGGCGGTGTAGCCCGTGATTTCGGTGAATTTTGGGTTGACATATTCGATTTTCCCCTCGCGATCCGTGATCATGACTGTGGCCGGGCTTTGTTCCACGGCCTGATGCAAATTAACCAGGCGATGGTTGGCCGCAGCGAGTTCTCGCGTGCGTAGCGCCACCTCACGCCGCAACAGTTGGGGTTGGCGCAACAACACATAGGCCAAAAAAGCCAGCAGGACACTTGCCAGCAGTGCCAACAAAATCTCAACCAGCAGTGAGGGATAGGAATGCCAGCCGGTCACGGGTACCACACCCAAATCCCACTGGCTGTTTGACACCTGAATGCTGTGTATCACAGGGTCTTTGAGTGCGTCGGGGGTTGACTGAGCCAAAACTGTCTCAGGGGCGTTGGCATCGAGATGAACCAGGCGGTAGTGGTAACCGACCTCGGCCATCTGCTGCAGGTTGCAGATACGCATCAGCTCATCCATCTTGGCAACCGCTGTCACAAAACCCCAGAAACGCGCTGACTCACCGGCACCAAGGTACACCGCCAAGCGTCCAATCAAACCCCTGCTGCCGTTATTCAACATCACCGGGCCTTCGATCATGAGCGTCCGGCTGCGCATCGCCTTGAGTGCCTCTGGGCGGTGTCTGGTATCTTTCAGATGGTCGATGCCGATGGCACGTTCGTTGCCGGCAAGCGGAACAATCTCAGTCACAACCCCGCCAGGCGCCAGCGCCAACGCACTGACTCCTGAGTAGAGTGGCAACATCTGGGTCGTCAGGGTTTCAAAGTTGTGGATACGACCCTCCCCTTGGCGCACCATCGCCGCCAGCGCATAGGTGGCCGACATCGTGCGGTCAATCTGCAACTGCAGCGCGTGGGCGTGATCCGCTGCCCGATCCAGTGCAATGGCCCGCCGCTGCAGCACCCGGGTACTCTCGGTCTTGGCAATCAACCCAACACCCAAAGCCATAGCAACCACAAACACGCCTACTGAAGCCCAGCGCACACGTGAGTCGGTCACCCATTGGGCCACGTCAGGTTCTCTGGCACCACGCCCGGCCAACCAGTAAACCAGCCCGCCGTTGAGCAGGATAAAAGCCAGTCCCTTGAGTGACTGCCAGTTGGTGAGTGGGCTCGGATCATCCACCAGCGCAGCGAGCCCCTGATCAGACAGGTAGATCCAGGCGGCAGCCAGAACCAGATACAAAATAGTCGTGCGAAGACGGAAAGAGGGCATCGTCAGTAACTCCCTGTGAATGGATTCTTTGGGTCATGGAGCTCCAAGCCATTTCATTCTATGCCTCATGGCATAAACCATCTTGACAAGCGAGGCAAGCCTCATTCCACCAAATCGGAAGCCGCCACACCGGCCCGATCAGATGCGTTGACCAACTCAAACATCCCCAGCGCCCGGGCCTGGCCGTTGAGCAACACATCGACCTGGTGTAACCCCGGGTAATGGGTACGTGTGCTCATCTGCACCAGCGACAATTTTTTGCTCAGTGACACGGTTTGACCGGGGGCAAGTTCCAGCGTTTTGAGCTTGAACACCTTGGCACGGGCTTGACCGCTGGCTTTGACGTAATGCACCGCCAAGTCCACCAGCACCGTTTGGGCGCAAGACAAGGGGTTACGCAGCCCAAAGACCAGGGTCACCGTGCCACCCATGGAGACACGCGCCGGGCTGATCTGAACCTGTTCCACCAGCACCTGGGCATTCTGACCAAAGCCCAACACCGCAAGTGCCGCGCTTTCACCGCGTTTGACGGCCGAGCGCAGAGCGTGGCCCACGATCCAGGCGCGTTCGGCAGGGGCATCCTGCAGCCAGGTTTGGACGGTGCGTGTCAGCAGCTCGGGGTGATCTTTGCCAATGTCGTTCAGGTTGTTGGCCACCGAGCGGCGCACATACAGCTCGGGGTCGTCCTTGAGCCGCTCCAGCAAGGCCAGCACCGGGCTTGGATCAAGCTGAAACTGGCGCAAACGGGGAGCCCAGGGCAGTCGTGGGCGGGTGCCTTCTGACACCAGCCGCCGCACGTGGGCGCTGGGGTCAGCTGTCCACACCCTGAGCTGAGCCAACGTGGCTTCAGGGTGATGCAGAAGAAAAGGGCGAATGCTGAACTCGGCTGTAAAGCGCTGGGTCAGCGCGTGCTGGGCACACATGGACAACTCAAAATGCGCCAACCCATACTCGGCCACAAACTGGGTGTGTGGCAGAAACAAAAATGACGCCAGACTCAGGTCGGGGTCACGGCCATGGGGTTGATCCAGCGAGTCCAGCAGAATCGCCACCGCACGACCGTAATCGTCTGGCAAGTAGGCGCGCAAGGCCCGGGCGATTTTTTTGCCACGCGACATCAGCTCAAGCGCGTCATACCCATGCAGCGCCTCACGCACAAACCCCGCGCTGTTGAAAGACGGGTGCACCGCTGAAATCATGGCGGCTATTACACGCGGCACATCAGCGCCATATTGGTTTTTCAGGGGTTCTGCCATACGTTTTTGTTCAATTCTGATTTGATAGCGGTCTGCACCCAATCCACAAGCCTTCCAGGCTATAGACCACCAGCGCCGCCCAGACCAGACCAAAGCCGCCAAAACGTGCGGATTCAAACGCCTCACCGTACAACCACACCCCCACCAGCATTTGCAGACTGGGCGAAATGTATTGCAGGATACCCAGTGTGGCCATGGGAATACGGCGTGCGCCCGCCGCAAACAGCAACAACGGCACAGCGGTTATTGGCCCGGCCAGCAGCAGCCAACCCAGGGTGGCCACGTCGCCCTGCACCAGCGCACCTTGCCCATGCCTGGTCCACCACACCAGCAAGCCCGCGGCGAACGGAGCCAGCAGCAGGGTCTCCAGCGTCAGCCCCTCCAGTGCGCCCAGCGTGGCCAGCTTGCGCAGCAGGCCATAAAAGCCAAACGTGAAGGCCAGTACCAAAGCCACCCAAGGCAAGCGCCCGGCCTGCACCGCCAGCCACAACACCCCCGTGGCCGCCACCGCCACGGCCAGCCACTGACCGGGGCGCGGACGCTCTTTCAGAAAGATAAAACCAAACGCCACATTCACCAGCGGCAAGATGAAATAGCCCAGGCTGGCATCCACCACGTGGGCGTTGTGCACCGCCCACACATACACCGACCAATTCACAGACAGCAGCAAGGCCGACACCGCAAACGCTGCCAGCACCCGCGGCTGGCTGGCCACATTACGCAGCCAGGCCCAGCGCCTGAGCACGGTCAGCACACACAGCAAAAACACCAGCGCCCACACCATACGGTGCATCACCACCTCAAACGGATTAACTGCCCCGAGCTGTTTGAAAAAGATCGGCAACAAACCCCAGGCCGTATAGGCCAGCGCGGCATAAAACACACCTGCATTCATGTTTTTAAAAGGCTCATGAGATTGGGTTTTGTGGGCTGAGACAAGGTGCAGAGTCTAGAGCCAAGGCCTTGACTGGCGTCGTGGTATGGCCGGGGCACGACAATCGAGCCAACACCCAAGGCGCGAACCCTCCATGAAACCACCTCCCAGACTGCAATCCCTCATTGAAGAAGGCCTGATCGACAGCGTGGTGCGCCAGCTCATGAGCGGCAAGGAGGCCATGGTCTTTGTGGTGCGCTGTGGTGATGACACCCGCTGCGCCAAGATCTACAAGGAAGCCACCCACCGCAGCTTTCGCCAAGCGGTGGACTACACCGAAAACCGCAAGGTCAAAAACTCGCGCTCGGCGCGTGCCATGGCCAAGGGCAGCAAATTTGGACGGCAAGAGCAAGAAGCCGCCTGGCAAAGCGCCGAAGTCGATGCACTCTACCGCCTGGCCGCAGCGGGGGTGCGGGTGCCACAACCGTACAATTTTTGCGACGGCGTGCTGCTGATGGAGCTGGTGACCGATGCCCACGGCGACGCCGCCCCGCGCTTGAACGATGTGGCGTTCACCCCGGAACAGGCCCGCGCCCACCATACCACGCTCATCAAGGAGGTGGTGCGCATGCTGTGCGCGGGCGTGGTGCACGGGGATTTGTCGGAGTTCAACATCCTGCTGGCGCACACGCCGGGGGTGGACGGCACTGAAGGGCTGGACGGCCCCGTCATCATTGACCTGCCGCAGGCGGTCGATGCCGCTGGCAACAACCATGCGCAGCGCATGCTGCTGCGCGATGTGGCCAACCTGCGCGACTTCTTTGGCCAGTTTGCGCCCGAGCTGCTGGCCACCCAGTACGGCCCCGAGATCTGGAGCCTGTACCAGGCCGGACTGCTCAGCAATGCGTCGGTGCTGACCGGCCGCTTCGAGCGTGCGCAGGCCAGCGTCGACATGCAGGCGGTGTTGCGTGAAATTGACGATGCCCGGGCCGATGATGCGGCGCGCAGGCTGCGCATGGCCGCTGCGGCGGGTTGAGGCAGTCGGAGGATGAGCGTTACGGTGCTGAATGAATCGAAGTAGATATCATTGCTGCCCATGAGCTTGTTCACATCTTTGCGATATCTTGTTGCTCTACATCAACACAAACATTTCGGACGCGCTGCAGAGGCATGCCATATCACGCAGCCAGCTTTATCCAACGCGATTCGGGCCCTGGAGGAGGAGTTTGGAACCGCCATCGTCAAACGGGGCCGCTCTTTTCAAAGCTTTACTCCCGAGGGTGAACGCATATTTTCAACCGCGCAACGGATGCTTCATGAACAGGAGCTCTTGCAGCAGGATCTCAAGAGCGCGGCAGGTCGGCCGGTTGGTACGTTGAAGCTGGGCGCGGTGCCTTCGGTGATGCCCATTGCCGCGCGGTTCTCGGGTGTATTGCATGCGCATCACCCAGGCCTTTCTCTTGTTCTGCTGTCGATGAGTTCTCCCGATATCGAGGCCGGTCTGGAGAGCCTTTCCGTGGATATGGCACTCGGATACACCGACCGTCTCAAGACGCGTGCCGCCAAAATCAAGACGATTGATCAGTACACCGAACGGTATTTCTTACTGCGGCGCGCGGGAAAGTCTGCAGGAAAAGGCTTGCGTATCCTGAAACGCTCCATGTCATGGCAAGCTGCGTCACGTTTGCCACTGTGTCTGTTGACGCCAGAAATGCACAATCGCACGATTGTTGACGCTGCCTTTAAGCAAGCCGGTTTAACGATCAAGCCTGTCATCGAGACAAATTCAATTTTGACGCTCGGCTTGACCGTATTGGTGGGCGAAATTAGCAGTATTTTGCCAGGCGCACTTATTGGTGTCCTCCGTGGCTATTCAGAGCTGGAGGCGGTCCCGCTGAGCGCCCCGGAGGTGTTAACGCCAATAGGGTTCATGTATTCTTTTAATGATCGACCTTCACATGCACTTCGTGCCGCACTCAACATGGCGTCTGATTCAATGTGGCGACAGCATGTGGTGTCTTATGCTGGCTTGCTTAAATCAGAGGTGCCTGGCGGCGGTATAGCGTCCCGACGTCAACACTTTGTTTGAATGCATGGAATACCCTTACCAATCATTCAATTCCTTTATTGGGCAATGTGCAGAAAAAATTTGACGCACAGTTGATTCCTGCTTGACACTGCCCCGAGCCCGCAACAAGCGGGTAAAAATATACGGAGACAGCATGTCAGCAGGCAGGTCATTTAACGAGAAAAAAACCATAGCACTTGCCACCGTGGATGAGATGCGCGAGCGCATTCGCCGCAAAAGCAAGCTCAAAGGGCGCCAGGCTGACAAGACTTCGCTGCATGAAGTGCGTGCTCTGATGGACGGTGCACCGCATCGACGCGATCTGCTGATCGAGTACTTGCACAAACTCAATGATGCGTTTCTCTGCCTGCATGACCGGCATCTGGTGGCTCTGGCCAAAGAAATGAATATTCCCATGGCCGAGGTCTATGAGGCGGCCACCTTCTATCACCACTTCAATGTGGTGATAGACGACGCGCAGGTGCCAGGCTTGACGATCCGGGTGTGTGATGGCCTGAGCTGTGAGTTGGCTGGTTCGAAAAAGCTGTTGGCATGCTTGCCTGACTTGCTGGGCTCTGCCGATGTGCGGGTAATACCTGTGTCCTGCCTGGGGCGCTGCGAGCAGGCGCCGGTGGCAGTAGTACACCAGTGCCCGGTGCCGCTGGCCACCGCGAACACGGTTGTTTCAATGGCCAGGTCGGCTGCAGTCAAACACCCGGATGCACTAGGGACCACTCATTTTGTACCTTCCCTGCACGCGCAAGAGAGCATTTCTCCGCTTCCGCAAGCAATTCAAGTCTCGCCAGACTTCGCTGGCTATGACACCTACCGTGCACATGGCGGCTATTCCCTGGCCGCTGCTTTGGCGAACGGTGAAGTGGCTGCTGATCGCCTCATCAAGACAATGGAAGACTCCGGCCTGCGGGGCCTGGGTGGCGCGGGTTTTCCGGCCGGACGCAAATGGCGCATCGTGCGCGAGCAGCCCGCACCCCGGCTCATGGCCGTGAACATCGATGAAGGCGAACCTGGCACGTTCAAAGACCGCACCTATCTGGAGCGCGATCCACACCGGTTTCTGGAAGGCTTGTTGATTGCCGCACAGGTGGTGGGCATTGACGCCTGTTATGTGTACTTGCGAGACGAATACCACGGTTGCCGCGCCATTCTAGAGACCGAGTTGGCCAAATTGCAGGCCAACCCGCCTTATCCGTGCCATATCGCCTTGCCTACCATTGAACTGCGGCGGGGCGCCGGAGCTTACATCTGTGGCGAAGAGTCCGCCATGATCGAGAGCATTGAAGGCAAACGGGGTGAGCCGCGTATGCGCCCGCCTTACATTGCGCAGGTGGGTTTGTTTGGTCGCCCCACGCTGGAACATAATTTTGAAACCCTGTACTGGGTGCGTGACATTGTGGAGAAGGGTGCAGACTGGTTCAGCGGCTTTGGCCGTCATGGCCGCCAAGGGCTGCGCAGCTTCAGTGTCAGCGGCCGGGTCAAGCACCCCGGTGTCAAGCTGGCACCGGCGGGCATTACCTTGCAAGAATTGATTGACGAGTATTGCGACGGCATGCTGGACGGTCACACGCTGTATGCCTACTTGCCGGGTGGCGCGTCAGGTGGCATCTTGCCAGCCAGCCTGAACAACATTCCACTGGACTTTGACACCCTGCAACCGTATGGTTGCTTCATTGGCTCAGCGGCGATCATCGTGCTCAGTCAACATGACCGGGCGCGCGATGCAGCGCTGAACATGATGCGATTTTTCTCGCATGAAAGTTGTGGCCAGTGCACGCCGTGTCGCGTGGGCACCGCGAAGGCGGTCAAGTTGATGGAGGCGGCTGTGTGGGACAACACCACGCTGGAAGACCTGAACATCGTGATGACAGATGCGTCCATTTGCGGCCTGGGTCAAGCTGCGCCGAACCCGGTGCGCAGCATCCAGAGGTACTTTCCCCAGGAGATCGTCTAGATGAACGCGCCTGCCAAATTGACCGACGTCACGCCGAGAACCGTTGAGTTCAAGCTCGACAACCAAACCATTCATGCGTTCGAGGGTGAAACCATCCTCAAGGCGGCCAAGCGCCATGGCATCGATATTCCCCACCTTTGCGACAAGGATGGCTACCGAGCCGACGGCAATTGCCGCGCCTGTGTCGTCGAAATCAAGGGCGAGCGCACATTGGCCCCCAGTTGCTGTCGCAGTGCCGTCGCGGGCATGCAAGTGCAGGCAAGGAGCGAACGCGCGATCAAGAGCCAGAAGATGGTGCTTGAGATGCTGCTGTCCGACATGCCGGATGTCGGCTACAAATGGAATGAACAGGACGAGTCGCAGCAGCACGGCGAACTAAGCGACTGGGCTGCACGCATGAACGTCTCTGTGCGCCCTGCGCTCAAGACCTTGCGTCGCGAGCAACCCAAGGCCGATCTGTCACACCCGGCCATGGCCGTCAATCTCGATGCCTGCATCCAGTGCAAGCGCTGCGTTCGCGCCTGCCGGGAAGAGCAGGTGAACGACGTCATTGGCTACGCCCTGCGCGGCGCGCACAGCAAGATCGTATTTGACTTGAACGACGCCATGGGTGACAGCACCTGTGTGGCCTGCGGTGAATGTGTGCAGGCCTGCCCCACGGGCGCGTTGATGCCAAAAACGCAAACCGGTTCGCAGCTGGTGGACAAAAAGGTGGACTCGGTCTGCCCCTTCTGTGGTGTGGGCTGCCTGCTCACTTACAAGGTCAAAGACAACAAAATTGTGGGTGTGGACGGACGCGACGGTCCCGCCAACCACAACCGGTTATGCGTGAAAGGGCGCTTCGGTTTTGACTACGCGCACAGTCGGCAGCGTTTGACCGTACCGCTGATTCGTAAAACTGGCGTGCCCAAAGACCCTGCCGCGCTGCAGGATCTCAATCGCGACTCGGCAGATTGGTCTTCCGTGTTTCGGGAGGCAAGCTGGGAAGAAGCATTGGCACTGACCTCGGGCACGCTCAAAGGCCTGCGCGATACGCATGGCAAGAAGTCGCTGGCTGGCTTTGGTTCGGCCAAGGGAAGCAACGAAGAAGCCTATTTATTCCAGAAACTGGTGCGCACCGGCTTCGGCTCCAACAACGTGGACCATTGCACCCGCCTGTGCCATGCCTCCAGCGTCGCAGCGCTGTTGGAGGGTGTGGGGTCCGGGGCAGTGAGCAACCAGGTCAACGACGTGGCGCACTCGGACCTGATTTTCATCATCGGCTCCAACCCTACGTCGAATCATCCGGTGGCGGCCACCTGGATGAAAAATGCGGCCCAAAGAGGCGCCAGGATCGTGCTCGCCGACCCGCGCGTGACTGACATCAGCAAACACGCCTGGCGCACGCTGCAATTCAAGGCCGACACCGATGTGGCCACGCTCAATGCGTTGATCCACACCGTCATTGAAGAGGGCTTGGCCGATGAGGAGTTCATCCGCACTCGCGCCAGTAACTTCGAGGCCCTGAGAGAAAACGTCAAGGATTACAGCCCCGAGACCATGTCGCCGATCTGCGGCATTCCGGCGCCGACCCTGCGTGAAGTGGCGCGCGCGTTTGCCAAGGCTAAAGGCGCCATGATTCTGTGGGGCATGGGCGTGAGCCAGCACGTCCATGGCACCGACAACGCCCGCTGCCTGATAGCACTGGCGGCAGTCACAGGCCAGATCGGAAAACCCGGCTCCGGCCTGCATCCGCTGCGCGGGCAAAACAACGTGCAGGGCGCCAGTGACGCCGGTTTGATTCCCATGATGTTCCCCAACTACCAGCACGTCACCAACAAAGCCGCACATGGCTGGTTCGAGAAATTTTGGGACACGAAGCTCGACGACCAGCCCGGCTACACCGTCGTGGAAATCATGCACAAGGCCTTGGCGCCGGACACCGATCCGCACAAGGTGCGCGGCATGTACATCATGGGCGAGAACCCGGCCATGAGCGACCCCGACTTGAACCATGCACGCCACGCGCTGGCAAGTCTGGCGCACCTGGTGGTGCAAGACATTTTCATGACCGAAACTGCATGGCTTGCCGATGTGGTGTTGCCCGCGACGGCCTGGCCAGAGAAAACCGGCACGGTCAGCAACACCGACCGCATGGTGCAACTTGGCAAACAGGCCATCGAACCTCCAGGCCAGGCCATGCCTGATCTGTGGATCATCCAGCAAATTGCCAAGCGCATGGGCCTGTCATGGCGCTATTTGGGCGAGCACAATGGGGTGGCTGCCGTCTATGAAGAAATGCGTCAAGCCATGCATGCCACCATCGCGGGCATCACGTGGGAGCGGTTACAGCGTGAATCCAGCGTCACCTACCCCTGCTTGAGCGCGGATGATCCGGGCGCACCGACGGTCTTTTTGGACCGCTTTGATACGACCGATGGCCGGGTGCATCTGGTGCCGGCCGACATCATTCCCGCCAACGAGCGGCCGGATGCGAAATATCCTTTCGTGCTCATCACCGGGCGACAGCTTGAGCACTGGCACACCGGCAGCATGACGCGCCGCGCCGCCGTGCTGGATGCCATTGAACCCATCGCCACCGCGTCCTTATGTGGTGACGATCTGACGGCCTTGGGACTATCGCCAGGGGACGTGATCACGGTGCAATCGCGCCGCGGCGAGGTGGTCATTCACGTCCGCCGGGATGATGGGACACCCTCAGGCTGCGTCTTTGTTCCCTTTGCGTATCACGAGGCGGCAGCCAACCTGATGACCAATGCCGCGCTTGACCCGTTCGGAAAAATTCCCGAGTTCAAGTATTGTGCCGTCGCCATTCACCGCAATGGTGTCGCCGCAGTGGCATCTGGCTACGTGAAAGATTGATTGTCGCCGTCCAACGGTCGTTATCGATTTTTAGCAACAGGAACGCGTCAGGTCCAGAGCTGTTGCATCGTCCGCACGTAGTCCTGCTTTACCTGTTGGCCAGCCTGGCGCGCCTGGTTTACCCCGGTATTCGCTACAGCTTTGGTGGAAAATTTCAGCTGTGACCCGCATCCTGAGTAGCGGCAGCTTTACTCGCTACCATTGAGGGCCTGAAACAACTTGGATTTTTGTGTTCCACGCGACCGCCCCGATGCATGATGGTCATGAACCTGCGCCCTAGATTCCTTTTACTCACCGCCCTGTTTTTCCTGGTGGTGGCTGCCCCTTCATGGTTGGCGGTGCGTGCCATGGCCGACAGCATCTTCGCGCAGTGGGCCATGCGTTATGCAGAAAAACAGGTGCTCTATGACAAGAGTCGCACCTTGCTGCCCATCCTGCGCGAAGTGGCGCTGGCCAGGCAGTTGGCCAACTCGGATGTGCTGCGCCGTTGGGCACGCGCGCCTGACGATACGGCGTCCACCCAGTTGGCCTTTGCCGAACTGGAAAGCTACCGTCAGAACTTTCAGGACAAGAGCTATTTTGTCGCGCTGCTGAACAACGGCAAGTATTTTCATAACAACGCCAGCAACGAATTTGCCGGCAAGGAATTTCGCTATGTGCTAGACGCCAAAGCGGCCAAGGATGCCTGGTTTTTTGACCTGATCCGGCAACAGCGCAGCCTGCACATCAATGTCAACCCGGACCTGAACCTGGGTATCACCAAGCTTTGGATCGACATTCTGATTCGGGATGGCGATAACATCCTGGGCATGGTTGGCACCGGGCTGGACCTGACTTCTTTTATCAAAAATGTCGTCGAAGAGCACGTGCCGGGCGTCACCAGCCTGTTCGTTGACCATGCTGGCGCCATTCAGCTCCACCGCGATCAAAAACTCATCGACTTTGGCTCGGTCAGCAAAAGCCCGGCGCAACAAAACACCATCCATCTGCTGTTCGAGCGCAAGCAGGACCAGGCCGCTGTGTTGAACGCCATGCACTCGCTTGAAGCACGGGACAAGACGGTGGCCACGGTGTTTGTGACACTGGACGGCAAACGGCACCTGGCCGGCGTCACCTACCTGCCCGAAATCGACTGGTACGAAATCACCCTGCTGGATCTCGATGTGCTGCTGCCATTCAGCGAATTTACAGGTTTGATGGCGGTGTACGCGCTGACCCTGATCAGTTTGCTTGTGTTGTTCAATTTGGTCCTGCGTCACTACGTGGTGACACCGCTTGAGAAATTGGACCAGGCCATGTCGCTGGTAGAAAGCGGTCAGGACAGCGTGCCAGCATTGGACAAACTGGGTACGGGTGAAATCAATCACCTGATGCAGCGCTTCGTCACCATGGCGCATGCCGTGTCGCAAGCCCGTCGGGACCTTGAGACCAAAGTGCAGGAGCGCACGGCCGCTTTGGAGAAGCTCACCCGGATTGACCCCATGACGGAGTTGCTGAACCGGCGCGGCATGTTGGCGCGGCTGGAGGCCGAACTGCAGCGTTCGCGCCGTGAATTCGGCCAACTGGGCATTCTTTGGCTGGACGTGGACAGGTTCAAGGACGTCAACGACCAGTTTGGTCACGCTGCGGGTGACCAGGCCATTAAAACCATAGCGCAACTGATCTCGCAGACGGTACGCACCTATGATGCCGTATCAAGATGGGGCGGTGACGAATTCCTGGTGCTGCTACCGCGGGTCAGTCAGAGTACGCTCGACATGCTGGGAGAACGCTTGCGGGCAGAGGTCGAAAAATGCACTGCCGTTACCAGCGAATCCGGTGAAGTGATTCGACTCAGCGTGAGTGTGGGCGGGCACCTGCAGCAAGCCGACGACACCATAGACACCATGCTTCAGCGTGGTGATCAAGCCCTGTTTGCGGCCAAGACCCAACAGCGCAATCACTACCAGTCCTCTGTCGGCATCAATACCTGACCCCTTAAAAATCAAACTCCTTGCCATCAGTTTTAACCTGCACCTACGATGTCATTTCAACAAATTTACCAAAGCAAACGCGTCACCGCTGAAGATGCCCTGGATCTGTTACGCAACGGCGACTTCATCGTGGTACCGACTGGCGTTGGTGAACCACCCGCGCTGCTGGCCGCACTCTCGGAGCAGCGCCGCCGCTTTCGGAACATCAAGGTGGCGCAGATTCTGGCGCTACGCAAATTCGGCTATTTCGACCCCGAAACCGCTGAGCACGTGCGCCACATGGCATTTTTCTTTGGCGGTGCGTCGCGCGCCGGCGGGCAAAGCGGTGCCATCGACTTCATTCCCTGCAGCTTTTCGGACATCCCGGTCATGATCCAACGCGGTCAAATTCCGGCTGACGTTGTTTTTTCAATGGCCTCACCCATGGACGAAAAGGGCTTTTGCTCGCTCAGCCTGGGGCCGGACTACACCATGGCAGCGGTCGCCAAGGCGCGTGCTGTTCTGCTGGAAGTCAACCCCAACGTGCCGTTTACCCATGGCAATTGCCATGTCCATATTTCACAGGTAAGTGCCCTGGTGGAAAGCAATGACCCGGTGATGGAAGTCGGCCTGCCAAAAATCGGCTCGGTGCAGGAAGCCATTGGCAAGTATGTGGCCGACATGATCGACGACGGTTCCACACTGCAAATTGGCTACGGCGGCATTCCCGACGCGGTGGTCATGCAGCTCAGCGACAAACACGACCTGGGCATCCACACCGAGATGATCGGCGACGGCATTTTGACGCTGATCGAGAGCGGCGCCATCACCAACCGCAAAAAAACCTACCTGCCCAACAAAATGGTGGCCACGTTTGCGTTGGGTTCGAAAAAGCTGTACCAGTTCATGGAGCGCAATCCGATGATCGAAATGCACCCGGCAGATTTCACCAACGACCCCTACCTGGCCGCACAAAACGACAAACTGGTGTCGATCAATGCCACCTTGCAAATTGATTTGCTGGGCCAATGCGGTTCGGAAAGCTTGGGGCCCTTACCCTACTCTGGCACCGGGGGCCAGGTGGACTTTGTGCGTGCCGCCAACCGCTCACGCGGCGGCAAGTCATTCATCGTGCTGCCGTCGACCGCCAGGGACGACAGCCTGACGCGCATTGTGCCCATGCTGACGCCGGGCACCCACGTCACCACCAGCAAAAATGACATCAACTACGTGGTCACTGAATTCGGCGTAGCGCAGTTGCGCGGCAAATCAGCCAAACAACGCGCCCAGGAAATGATCGCCATTGCGCACCCTGATTTCCGCGCCGAGCTCACGGAAGGCGCCCGCCGCCTGCAACTCCTTTGAACTGACGGGGAGACGGCGATTCAGTCCTGCTGCGACTGCGCCATGGCCTGCGCCTGGATAGCGGTGAGTGCGATGGTGAACACAATGTCATCAACCAGTGCACCACGCGACAAGTCATTCACCGGTTTGCGCAAGCCCTGCAGTATCGGCCCGACCGACACCACGTTGGCTGAACGCTGCACCGCCTTGTAGGTGGTATTTCCGGTGTTGAGGTCGGGAAACACAAACACCGTGGCCTGACCGGCCACGGCACTGCCCGGCGCTTTTTGCGCGGCGACATCACGCACCGTGGCCGCGTCGTACTGCATCGGACCATCAAGCACCAGCTCGGGCCAGCGCGCCTTTGCCAGCGCTGTGGCGGCGCGCACTTTCTCGACGTCGTCACCGGAGCCCGAGACGCCCGTGCTGTAGCTGATCATGGCGACCTTGGGGTCAATGCCGAAGGCCCGGGCACTGTCCGCGCTCTGCTTGGCAATTTCGGCCAGCTCCGGGGCGGTCGGATCAGGGTTCACCGCGCAATCGGCGTAGACCAGCACCTGCTCGGGCATGAGCATGAAAAAACAGGACGACACGATGGACGATCCGGGTGCCGTCCGGATCAATTGCAGCGCCGGGCGCACCGTGCTGGCCGTAGTGTGCACCGCGCCGCTGACCAAACCGTCGACTTCGTCGACCGCCAGCATCATGGTGCCGAGCACCACGCTGTCTTCCAGTGCAAGCAGGGCCTGCCCCGGCGTCAATCCTTTGCTCTTGCGCAACGCCACCATCGGCGTAACGTAGCGTTCGGCAATCTCGTGGGGTTCCAGAATTTCAAGCCCTGGCGGCAACGCGATCCCCAGTGCGTCGGCGACCGACTCGATGGCCTTGCGCTTGCCCAGCAAGACACAGCGCGCGATACCCTTCTCGGTGCAGATCACCGCGGCGCGAAGGGTGCGCGGCTCGTCGCCTTCCGGTAACACGATGCGCTTATTGGCTGCGCGCGCCTTTTGCATCAGTTGGTAACGAAAGGCCGGCGGCGACATACGGGTCGACGCGGCCAGTTCCAGCCCGGCACAGATCGCCTCGCCATCAAGCCGCTCGGCCACGCTATCGATCACGGTGTCCATTCGGCTCAAATCGTCCTGCGGCACCGCCCGCGGCAGGCGGCTGATGCTGGCGGCGGTCTCAAAACTGTCGCCATGGGTGCGCAGCACCGGCAAGCCACCATGGAAAGAGCGCGAACCAAAACGCTCAAGCCGCGGGCTGATGAAGCTGTCATGGGTCAGCACCAAACCCGCCAGCTCAATGCCGTTGCTGGCCGCCAACGCGGTGGCCAACATGACGTCATCGCGGTCGCCGGCACTCACCACCAGAGCACCAGGCTTCAGGCGGGGAATCACTTCGGCCACCGAGCGGCCGCACAGCACGGTTTCGAGCACACGCCGGCTTGCGATTTCGCCTTCAATCATCACCTCGGCGCCCAGATGACGCGCCACGTCAATGGTGCGCGGCGCAGACAACAGCGGATTGTTGTGAACCACACCCCAGACCGGCACACCGCCCAATTGGCTGGCGGCAGCGGCTTCATCGAAACCGGCGGCTGCGCGGTTAAAGATGACACCCACCACTTGGCGTCCGGTGTTGCGGACCTGGGCAATCAGGTAATTGGTCTGGGCAATACCCTCGGCATCCGCGCCGCTGGCCACCAGCACCACGTCGGCCTGCAGGCTGCGGGCAATGTCAGCGGACAGGCGCGGAAGGAAAGCCCGGCTCGGATCGGCATGAATACCTTCGACCACCAGCACGTCGGCCCCTTCGGTGCAGGACATGGCCAGGCTGACAATCTCTTCCAGCAGCTCATCGGTCTTGCCGCTGGTGACGTGTTGCGTCACCCAGCTCATGGGCAAGGGGTCGGGGGTGTTATCGATCTGGCAAATACTTCGCGCAAACAGCACCGAAGGTTCGGTGTCGGGCGTGCGTTTGGTCACCGGTTTAACGAACGCAACCTTCAGTCCACGCCGTTGCAGCGCCCGCAAAAGCGCCAGTGAAACCGATGTGAGGCCGACATTGGGTTCTGTCGCCGCTACAAAATACGTCCGCATGAAAAACTCCGAGAAAGAAATGCTGCACCGCATCATAATCGGAATAAGGGTTAACCCTAGGACAACAAAGCCTGCGTCTCGGCATTGCGGGGTGCCGGAGATGTCGCATTCACAGTGGATGCAGTGGCTTTGCTTGAACTATCAGTAAATTACAGGCGTTTGGTGCGGCTGGCGGGGATCGAACCCACTTCTGGGTAAATCGTCCGCAAACCCGCACCAATGCTCACTTTCACAGATTCCAGTTGTTGAAAAAAGTGGGTTGGAGTGGATGACATTGTGCCTCCATTTTGTTGGAAAGCTAGCTGTCCCGTTTCGATATCCATACAGAATTGACACGACAATGCAATCGCATTACCATTCGGAATCTTCTTCTCTGAATTGGAGACCACATGCCCGCCACCCTCGAAGTTGAGTCCACACTGACCGACCGATACCAGACCACGGTGCCAGAAATGGTGCGCCGCAGTCTTCGCCTAGGCAAGCGCGACAGGGTTCACTACTCCATTCGCCCTAACGGTGAGGTGGTGCTGAGTCGCGCTGAAGTCTCTGAGACTGATGACCCTGTGCTCGGTCAGTTTTTGGGTTTTTTGTCCCGCGACATCGCCAGCCATCCTGAGCGACTACAAGCCTTGGACGCCAGCTTCATGCAACGCCTGCAATCGCTGACGACAGGCATCGAAGTTGACCTTGACGCACCGCTGTCGGCAGACGATGAATGAGTGCGCCGAATCCCGCACCTTTGGTCATTCGTGGTTGGACAGTTTTTGCCCATCCATTGTTCATTGCACAAATTGAAGCTCTTGCTCAACAGGTAAGTTCACTCAAGCAAAAAGACCCCGTTGGGTATGTGAAGAAAAACGCCAGCAAGCGACTGGCAGCGATCACCAAGCTGGCCTTCGATGTCATCCCGCAAGACCCTGCACGGGCAGAATATCGGCAAGGAAACACACTCGGGGACGAACACAAGCACTGGTTCCGTGCGAAGTTTTTTTCAGCAGTACCGACTGTTTTTTCGCTACCACACTCCCAGCAAGGTGATCGTGTTCGCTTGGGTAAATGATGAAGATAACAAACGAGCCTACGAGAGCAGCGAAGATGCGTACCGCGTATTTCGCAAAATGCTGGAATCTGGCCACCCTCCTGATGATTGGTCACAGCTTATAGATGAGGCGCAAGGCGTTGCTGTCAAAACAAAAAATTTGATCGAGGCCCTGAAAACCATCGCGTCAGGCGAACAAGATCGCCTAGCGAGCAAAGGAATATCTGCTGATTCACGGGCGCGGTTGCAGGCTGTCCGCCACGGCCGCAAATAAGGCCTTTCGTCATTCTTCCCAGATCGCCTTCCGCCCCAGCGGCATCCTCCAGCATCATCTCTTTTAGCTTACCTGTCGCCCACACCGACTCAACTCCAACGCTGTCCACTCCTTCGCAAATGGTCTGTGCTGGCACCGAATTACTCAGTTGATCCTATACGGGTTGCGTTTTTAAAAAATCAACTAACCGCCGTACGATATTGCGTTCGACTCTTCTGCAAGCAGGAATGACACAAGAAGACCACGCGGTGACCCAGTGTCAATCGGATTGAATATGGACACGTCGCCAAACACAAGAAAATTGTCCTTTGCGCGCGAGACCCCGACGTCCAGCATACTGGGACTGCGATCCATGAACCTACCGTCCGCGTCCTGTGAGTAGGTTGGGGGAAAAATCACTAAAAGACGCTCCGCTCTTGGGTTTCAAAAAGTGGTGCGGCTGGCGGGGATCGAACCCACGACCCTTGGCTTCGGAGGCCAATACTCTATCCACTGAGCTACAGCCGCACTTTGCTGGAAATCTGCAAGGGGGCTATTCTCGCACATGAACAAATTGACCAGGCTCCAACACCGGGGCACGCCTGGGCATTGAGATTACCGGAGAACTGGCGGCCACTATCGCCAAAATCAACGCACGGCCACGCAAGGCGATCAGCGCCTACTTGATCCAAGATGAAAATGGCCACCCCTTCAAAGTGAAGGAACTCAACCCGTTTCGGTTTCGCGTCCTTACTTTCCTCAATTTCAAACGCAATAGCGTCGTCGTGAAGGTCCTTTGCCAAACTCTTTTCATAGGGCTCGACGTAAAAAAAACCTTCATGATCCCACTTGCAACGATGTGCCGGGCACTGCAACACCCCCGATACCACAACCTATTGGCCCTGCCAGAGCAATGACTAATCAAATGGGAGATCCCCCGGCTTTGCCGGGGTGGCAGTAGGAGTTTGACATTTACGTAGGTGTCCATCGCAGAAACTACCAATCGTGAGCCGCCAAGCAAACGAAAGGAGAAACTGGATGGACAAGACAGATAGCCTAAATCACACGAAGTGGGAGTGCAAGTACCACGTTGTGTTTATACCCAAGGGCAGGAGAAAGCTGCTGTACGCGGAGTTACGTAAGCATCTCGGCGAGGTGTTTCGGACCCTGGCGCAGCACAAGGAGAGTCGGATTGAAGAGGGGCACTTGATGATTGATCACGTTCAACAAGGCCCGCGAATGGGGCTTCACGGCGACTCAGAACCCATGCCAAGGGGTTAAGGGCTTCAAGGAAACCGGGCGCTCCAGGTACATCACAGATGCGGAGTTCGACCAGGTGAAGGCTCACGCCCATTTCACCGTCATTGATGCGATGGACCTGGCACTACTTACGGGCCAACGCCCTGCCGACGTGCTGAAACTAAAGCGAACCGACATTCGGGATGGTGCACTGTGGATCATTCAGAACAAAACCGGGGCACGCCTGGGCATTGAGATCACTGGTGAACTGTCGGCCATCATCGCCAAAATCAACGCACGGCCACGCAAGGCGATCAGCGCCTATTTGATCCAGGACGAAAACGGCCAGCCTTTGACCCAAGGCGCCCTACGCTCACGCTTCGACAAGGCCCGCACGCTGGCGAAAGTGGATTTTCAATTTCGGGACATTCGGGCCAAGGCTGCGACAGATACCGGCGACCTGGCTCATTCCCAAACCCTGCTGGGACACAAAAACCGGGATATGACCGAGCACTATGTCAAGGCTCGGATGGGGGAGCGAGTGAAGCCGCTGCGATGACAGATTGCTTACCAAGAGGTAAGCAAATGCTTATCTTTCATGCCAATTGAAGACAAAATTAAATGTAATTGGGTGCGCATAACCACACTTTTCTGCATCTTTCGGCACGTATTCCTGCAAAAACGTTTAGCAAATGCTAAACTTCTTCCACCCAGTTACCACGAACCGAACCGTCACCGTATGGTGTGCCTGGTTGGTTCCGCCAATCTAGGTCGTGGTAACGCCTCTTTTTTTCGCTCACTTAAATTCCCAGCAATTGTGGATTTTCTTGTTGAGCATGTCGCGCCAACGGCTCGCCTTCGATCTCTCTTCGCTTGTCCTGTAAGACCGTGCAATGGCTCCGACCACCATGTCAGCAAGCTGTATCAGGTCGTCTTTTTGTGAGTCGGAAAACTTCACTGAACTTACAGAACCAATAGGCAAGCTTCGCTTCAAATATCTCTGCAATTGATTTTTGAATTCGCGATCACCACTTCCATCAATTTTCACTCGTGCATTACTCAGCTTTGCACCGCAATCGAGCAGCAGCTTGACAAAGTAGTTGTAAAATTTTTCATCGTTCCGGCGTAGGTTTTCACTGCGGATCAGCGTCTTGTCAATGACCAACGCCCACACCTCAAACGTGTGACTTTGCATGACTTCAAAAAAACTATCCTTTACCCGAGAATCAGATTTATTGAACTTGAACTCACCAGAGTGAGGGAGCCGCAAGCGCAGGTCTTTTATTGCCTGGCTACAAGCCTCTGCCTGCTTGAAGTCACGGAACACCACCATTGCGGCAACAAAATGCCGAGTGGAGCCTTTATCGAGCTTGAACCCAGGGTCACCACTTTCATCAATTAATACGAGCATGCACGTATTCTAGAAGCCACCTTGTGACATCATCAGTGCGCGAGTTCGAAGTCTTCGATATCGCGCCGGAGCCAGAGAACAAATCAAAGAATTGTAGAAAATCGGCTTGAAATGTAGAAACGCCCCAGAACCCGAAAAGGGCGCTGGGGCGCATGGATACTGGTGGCCCGGGGCGGAATCGAACCACCGACACAAGGATTTTCAATCCTCTGCTCTACCGACTGAGCTACCAGGCCTAAGCGGCGTATTCTAGCAGCGCAAAGGGCTATTTTGAGCCGCCAGCTTGATTTTTCAACCGCGTTTGCGGGTCAAGTCAACACCCAGTTGCTTGAGCTTGCGGTACAGGTGGGTGCGCTCCAGCCCGGTCTTTTCGGCAACACGGGTCATGGAGCCGTTTTCTTTGGCCAGATGAAACTCAAAGTAAGCTTTTTCGTATTCGTCACGGCCTTCGCGCAACGGCTTGTCGAGCATGAAGTTTTGCATCGCTTGCAAGCCAGGCTGGGGCGCCAGATCAGCTACGCTCACGGGCATGTCCGCCAGCGCAATGGTGCTGGCCTTCATCGCCACGGACGGGGTCGACTGCGTGAGTTTGCGCAGGGCACCACGGGTCAAACCCTGCTCCACGGCCTTGAGCAGCTTTTGCAGGGTGATAGGCTTTTCCAGAAAGGCCAAAGCACCAATACGCGTGGCTTCGACCGCAGTGTCAATGGTGGCGTGGCCGCTCATCATGATCACCGGCATGGTCAGGGCCCCCGAGGTGGACCATTCCTTGAGCAAGGTTACGCCGTCGGTGTCTGGCATCCAGATGTCGAGCAAGACCAGGTCGGGTGCTTCTCGCAGGCGGGCAGCACGCGCCTGCGCGGCATTTTCTGCCAGCTCCACGGTATGACCTTCGTCGTTGAGAATCTCGCACAACAGGTCGCGAATACCGAGTTCGTCGTCCACTACCAATATGTTAGCCATGTACTTATGATTCCCTTAAAAATCGCATCAGCCTTGTCACGTCAACTTGTCTGAAGCCCTGACGCAGGGGCAATAGCGAATGATACCGACACTTGGGCACCCACGATTTGGTCGTGGTGCACCCGGTTGGAAATGGCCACCCGGCTGGCATGTTCGTCGGCTATTTTTTTGACCACGGCCAAGCCCAGCCCTGTGCCTTTGTCCTTGGTGGTCACATAAGGCTCAAAGGCCCGTTTCAGGATGTGATCAGGAAACCCGGTGCCGCAGTCTTGCACCAGCAGGCGCACCCGGCGCGCGTTGGCTTGCCACTGGGTCTTGACCAGCACGGCGTGCGCGGCATCGGCATGCCCAGCGCTCAGGGTGGCGTCTTGCGCGTTCTGCAACAGGTTGTGCAGCACCTGGCGCAATTGCTGAGTGTCGCCCAGAATGTACGGGCAATCGGGGTCCAGCTCGGTCTTGACGGGAACCTGCCCCAAGTCGTCGGCATACAAGTGCAGTACATCGATGACCAGCTCGTTGAGATTGAGCGGCTTGAGTTCGGCCGCAGGCAGGCGCGCGTAGTCGCGGAACTCATTGACCAGTCGCTTCATGGCGTCGACCTGGTCGACGATGGTTTTGACCGATTTGGTCAGCATGGCCTGCTCGGTAGCACCCAGTTTGCCTGTGAGTTTCATCTCCAGCCGCTCGGCAGAAAGCTGGATCGGTGTCAGTGGGTTTTTGATCTCATGGGCCAGCCGTCGCGCCACTTCACCCCAGGCCTGCGACCTTTGGGCCGACACAATTTCTGAAATGTCGTCAAACACCAGCAAGCGCTGCTCGCCGGGCAGCTCAGCTCCCCGCGTCACCAGAGTGATCACATCATGGGCCGGACGTCCGCTCTGGGCCCGACCGATGCCGCCAAGCTCAAAGGACTGCTGCCAATGGTCCAGCGTGCGTTCCCCATGGGGGCTGAAAAAGCTGTCAAATTGCTCCTGCACCTGCTGGCCGAAAGTCTGTAGTCCTTCGATCTGGGCCAGCGCCTGGCCTTGGTGTGCGGCCAGCGGCACCCGCAAAATACGGGTGGCACCGGGGTTGGCGGCGCAGATCAGACCGTTGGCATCGAGCACCATGACACCCGCGGTGAGGTTGTCCAAAATGGTCTGCAGATTGGCGTGCGCCGCACTCACCTGCGCCATGCTGGTCTGCACCGATTGGCGCGCATCCGCCAACTGCTGGGTCATCTGGGCAAACGAACGGGTCAAACCGTCGAGCTCGTCACTGCCACTCAAATAGGATTTGGGCGTGAGGTCGCCAGCGGCCACTTCTCGCACCCCGTCGGCCAGCAACAGCAAGGGCCGGGCCAGCTGGTTGCCCAGCACCACCGCCAGCAAGACCGCCCCAAACACCGCCATGAACAAGCTCAAGGTGAGGGTGCCGATGTACATGCGGCGCAAGCCGTCGCGGGCCAGCGCACGCTCCTGGTATTCGCGGTTGGCCTGCATCACGGCCAGGGCATTGGCCACCAGCGTGTCAGGCAGCGCCTTGACCGCCAACAGGTAGCGCGGCTCGTTGAAAAGCCCCAATTGATCGCTGGTAATGAGCGCCAAGGCCTTGACCCGGGCCGCCGCGCCGGGCTCGGCATCATCGAGCCCCTCGATCCAGGTGATGACGCGCTGGTCGCGGGCGGCCCTGAATTGCTGCGCACTGGGCAGCTCGGGGTTAAGCTGGTAGCGTGATTGGCCCGCCGCAGCAATGAGCCGCCCGGCGCCCCCCCAGAGCATCAAATCGTCGGCCCCTACGGCCACGCGCGCACGCTCCAGCGGCAGGGCGGCGCTGAAATCGGGCGTATCTGACAGTTGCGCCGCGCCCGCGCGTGCCTTGGCAGACAGGTCGTTTGAGAGGGCCTCCAGCGTGGTACGGCCCAGATTCAGGCCAGCGTTCAGTGCCCCCTCGACCTTGACATCAAACCAACTTTCTATTGAGCGCGTAACAAACTGGTAAGACACCACGTAAATCAGCATGCCGGGGGCAAAGCCCGCCAGCGCGAAAACAGCCGCCAGTTTGACCAACAGACGGCTGCCAAATTTTTTCTGCACCACGCGCCGCACCAGGCGCACCGCGATCCAGGCAATGACGCCCAGCAGCAACAGCGCCACCACCACATTGACGGCAAACAGGCGGGCATAGTTTTGCTCGTAGAGTTCACGATTGGTCGTGGCCTGGGTCAGCAAAAACAACAACACCAGGCCAATCGCCACCATAGCGACCAGGCCCAGACCCAGCAGCCAGCGTACCGAGCGGGAGTGGGCGGCAGGCGGTGTGGCCAAGGCTTGCTTCATTTGCCCTGCTCGCCTTCCAGTACTTGCTCGCTGGCCAGCGCCACCGACCAGTCGGACTGGCCCAGGGTGCCTATTTGCAGGGGCCGGGGCAGTTGCGCCAGGTCAAGCCTGAAACGAAACTCAATCAGGTAGCGGCCATTGGGCGCCAACTCGGAAGCGTCGGCAATTTTCCAGCGACTGATACGGCGCACAGTGTTGAGTGCCTCACCCCAGGTGTCAAAATTCTGGTTCAAGGCCAAGCCCAGCGCAGCTTCCACCACCTCGCCCGAACTAATGTTGAGCCGCCAGCGGTTGGTCAAGGGCTGGTAGGCCAGCCGGAACTGGCGCTTGGCGGTGACAACTTTCTGGTTGATCCAGTACCAGCGTTCACGCAACACGTCGGCTTCGGCCACAAAAAATATCGGAATGCCTTTGTGCAGGGCGTCCACCACGGCTGGCGACAAATCAAACTGGAGCTGGGTAGAAAGCCAAAGCGCATCGTCGGCACGCTCCAACCGAAGCAGCGGCCGCTCCATGCCGACGGGCGTCTGCGCCAGCGCCACGCTTAAGCCCAGCACAGCCGTGGCCAGCCAACCCAGCAACAGGTTAGGCAGCAGACTTTTGCAGCAACGCGTAATAAAAACCATCATGCTCATGACTTGGATTGTCAACCAGACCCGGCCATTGCACCGGCAGGCCCGGCAACAAATGCCCGGGTGAGGGCAATAGGGTGGCGTTGTTGTTGCTGTCAAGAAACGCCTGGATCTGGCCCTGGCCTTCGGCCTGAAAAACCGAACAGGTACAGTACAACAAGCGACCCCCGGGCTTCAGCAGGGGCCACAACACCGCCAACAGCCGGGCCTGCTGACGCGCCAGCTGTGCCGCATCGGTGGGGCGGCGCAACCAACGGATGTCGGGGTGACGGCGCACCACCCCCGAGCCGGAGCAGGGAGCGTCAAGCAAGATGGCATCAAAGGGCTGGCCCTGCCACCAGCTCGGTACATCAGCGGCGTCGGCTGCCAGCACCCGGGCAGCAAGGCCAAGGCGCTGCAGGTTGTCGTGGATGCGCTGGCAACGCTGGGCGTCGATGTCGAGCGCGGTCACCGTCACGTCGGCATATTCCAGCAGATGGGCCGTTTTGCCGCCGGGGGCCGCGCAGGCATCCAGCACCTGCAGCGGCGCCTGGCCGGTCAGGCCCGACAACAGCAACGGGGCCGCCCATTGCGCCGCGCTGTCCTGCACCGACACCAGACCGTCGGTAAAACCCGGAATCTGCTGCACCGCAGTGGCCGCCTGCAGCACCACGCCCACCAGACCCAGCGGCTTGGCCGCCAGACCGGCCGCTTCTAGCAAACGCAGGTAATCAGCCACGCTGATGCGCCGGGTGTTCACGCGCAACACCATGGGCGCCTGGGCATTGTTGGCGGCCAGAATCGTTTGCCACTGTGTCGGCCACTCCGTCTGCACTTGGGCCAGCCACCAGGCGGGATGGTTCCAGCGCGCGACTGGGTCATGCGCCACCTGCGCCATCAGGGCCGACTGCTCGCGTAAAAAACGCCGCAAACAGGCATTGACAAAGCCCGCCTGGTTTTTTAGTTTAGGGCTTTTCTTGGCGGCTTCCACGGTCTGGTTGACCAGGGTAAAAGCGTCGTAGACGGCATCACCCGGTTGCGACAGCAGCGCGAGCGCGTTGCACAGCAAAGCGTCGATTTGCGGTGAGGGTTTGCGCGGCGCCAGCAGCAGACGCAGCGCCTGGGCCTGGCCCAAATTGCGCCACACCGCAAAGCTCAGCGCCTGCACCCCTGGGCGCAGCGCCGCATCGACCGCACTGATGGCAGCGGTGCCGGACGCGCCTGAGCGCATGGCCTGCAACACATGGGCGCTGGCCTGCAGTTGTCGCCACAGCGGAATCTGGGGGGGGGGGGTCATGATTTAACTCAAAAAAACGCCTCAGGCCCTTATTCAAGGGGCATGAGGCGCTCTTGAATCAAACATCAATTACTTGACGTCGACACCTTCGTCCTGGTCCTGGTCCTGCTCACTGGCCAACGCCAGTTCAGCGGCTTCGGTTTCGGCAATGGCGCGACGCTCGGCATCGTCCATGTTTTCACGCACCTTGCGGGCTTCGTGATACGCCATGCCGGTACCGGCCGGGATCAGCCGACCCACAATGACGTTTTCCTTCAGGCCGCGCAGGCCGTCGCGTTTGCCCATGATGGCGGCTTCGGTCAGCACACGAGTGGTTTCCTGGAAGGAAGCCGCGCTGATGAAGCTGTCAGTGGACAGCGATGCCTTGGTAATACCCAGCAGCAGGTTGGTAAAAGTGGCCGGAATCTTGCCCTCGGCGCGCAGGGCGTCGTTGGTATTGAGCATTTCGGAGCGTTCCACCTGTTCACCATTGATGTAGTTGGAGTCCCCCGCGGCCTCGACCACCACACGGCGCAGCATCTGACGCACGATCACTTCAATGTGCTTGTCGTTGATCTTCACGCCCTGCAAACGGTACACGTCCTGCACTTCGTCAACGATGTAGCGCGCCAGTTCCTCGGCACCCAGCAGGCGCAAAATGTCTTGCGGGTCGGCCGGGCCGTCCACCACCACTTCGCCCTTGTTGACGATCTGGCCTTCGTGCACCAGCATGTTCTTTTCCTTGGGCACCAGCTCTTCCCAGACCTTGCCTTCGAGGTCGGTGATTTGCAGACGAATCTTGCCTTTGGTTTCCTTACCGAAAGAAATGGTACCGGTCATCTCGGCCAGCACACCCTTGTCTTTGGGAGAGCGGGCTTCGAACAACTCGGCCACACGCGGCAAACCGCCGGTAATGTCGCGGGTTTTTTGACCCTCGACCGGGATCCGGGCCAGCACCTCGCCAGGGCCCACGTCCTGACCGTCACGCACTTGCACCAGGGCGCCAATCGGGAAACCGATCGTCACCGCATGGTCGGTGCCAGGGATCTTGACCTCGTTGCCAGTGGCATCGATCAGCTTGACCTGCGGGCGCACCACCTTGGCCGAGCCACGGCGTTTCGGGTCAATCACCACCAAGGTTGACAAGCCGGTGACTTCGTCCACCTGCTTGGCCACGGTCAGGCCTTCTTCGACGTTCTCAAAGCGGGCCTGGCCGGCGTATTCGGTGATGATGGGGCGCGTCAGCGGATCCCAATTGGCCAAAATGGTGCCAGCCTTGATGGTCTGGTCGATCTTGATGGTGAGGATGGCGCCGTAAGGCACTTTATGACGTTCGCGTTCACGGCCATGTTCGTCATGGATGACGATCTCACCGGAGCGGGAAATCACCACCAGTTCGCCCTTGCCATTGGTCACATAACGCATCGTGGTGTTAAACCCGATGTTGCCGTTGGACTTGGCTTCGACGCTGGAGGCAATGGCCGCACGCGACGCCGCACCACCGATGTGGAAGGTCCGCATGGTCAGCTGGGTGCCGGGCTCGCCAATCGACTGGGCGGCAATCACACCCACGGCCTCACCACCGTTGACCAAACCACCACGGCCCAGGTCGCGACCGTAGCAACGGGCGCAAATGCCGAAGCGGGTTTCGCAGGTGAGCGCGGTGCGCACCTTGACTTCGTCGACACCGGCCAGTTCCAGCCCGTCGATCATGTCTTCATCCAGCATGGTGCCGGCCGGGGCCAGCACCGATTGGTTCTCGGGGTGCAGGATGTCGTCAGCAGCGGTACGACCCAGAATGCGGTCACGCAGTGATTCGATGGTTTCGCCGCCTTCCACAATGGCGCGCATCAGGTAGCCGGCGTGGGTGCCGCAGTCTTGTTCGGTCACCACCAGGTCTTGGGTCACGTCGACCAGACGACGGGTCAGGTAACCCGAGTTGGCGGTTTTCAAAGCCGTGTCGGCCAGACCCTTACGCGCGCCGTGGGTGGAAATAAAGTATTCCAGCACGTTCAGCCCTTCGCGGAAGTTGGCGGTAATGGGCGTCTCGATGATGGAGCCGTCAGGCTTGGCCATCAAGCCGCGCATACCCGCCACCTGGCGGATCTGGGCGGCAGAACCGCGGGCGCCGGAGTCGGCCATCATGTAGATGGAGTTAAACGACTCTTGCGGCACCAGGTTGCCATGGCGGTCAATGACGGTTTCTTTGGAGAGCTGAGCCATCATCACCTTGGACACTTCGTCACCGGCTTTGCCCCAGATGTCGACCACCTTGTTGTAGCGCTCACCGGCAGTGACCAGACCCGAGGTGTATTGCTGGGCAATTTCTTTCACCTCGTTTTCGGCGCGCTCGATGATGCCTGGCTTTTCGGTGGGCACCAACATGTCTTCGATCGAGATCGAGATACCAGCACGGGTGGCCAGACGGAAGCCGTATTGCAGCAGCTTGTCGGCAAACACCACGGTTTCCTTCAGGCCGCACTTGCGGAACGAGGCATTGATGAGGCGGGAAATTTCCTTTTTCTTCAAGGCCTTGTTGATGAAGGCAAACGGCAAGCCCTTGGGCAAGATTTCCGACAACAGGGCACGGCCGACCGAGGTCTCGACCAGGGTGGTGCTGGGCGTAAGTTCGCCGGTTTCCTTGTCCTTGGTGTACTCGGTCAGGCGCACGCTGATGCGCGAGCTCATTTCGACCTCACCCGCGTCAAAGGCGCGCTGCACTTCACCGGTATCGGCAAACACCAGGCCTTCGCCTTTGCTATTGATGCGGTCGCGGGTGGTGTAGTACAAGCCCAGCACCACGTCTTGCGACGGCACGATGGAGGGCTCGCCGTTGGACGGGAATAGCACGTTGTTGGAGGCCAGCATCAGGGTGCGGCATTCCATTTGGGCTTCAACGGACAAGGGCACGTGAACCGCCATCTGGTCACCGTCAAAGTCGGCGTTGAACGCCGCGCAAACCAGCGGGTGCAGTTGAATGGCCTTGCCCTCGATCAGGATCGGCTCAAAGGCCTGGATACCCAAACGGTGCAGCGTAGGCGCACGGTTGAGCATGACCGGGTGCTCCTTGATGACCTCTTCCAGAATGTCCCAGACCACCGGCGTGCCGGTTTCAACTTCTTTCTTGGCCGCCTTGATGGTGGTGGCAATACCCATGGCTTCCAGGCGCGCAAAAATGAAGGGCTTGAAGAGTTCAAGCGCCATCAGCTTGGGCAGACCGCACTGGTGCAGCTTGAGTGTGGGGCCCACCACAATGACCGAACGGCCAGAGTAGTCGACGCGCTTGCCCAGCAAGTTCTGACGGAAACGACCGCCCTTGCCCTTGATCATGTCGGCCAGCGACTTGAGCGCACGCTTGTTGGCGCCAGTCATGGCCTTGCCGCGGCGGCCGTTGTCGAGCAATGAGTCAACGGCTTCCTGCAACATGCGCTTTTCATTGCGGGCAATAATTTCCGGTGCCTTAAGTTCAAGCAGGCGGCGCAGACGGCTGTTGCGGTTGATGACGCGGCGGTACAAGTCGTTCAGGTCAGAGGTGGCAAAACGGCCACCGTCCAGCGGCACCAGGGGGCGCAGGTCAGGCGGCAACACCGGCAGCACGTCCAACACCATCCACTCGGGCTTGATGCCGGATTTCTTGAACGCTTCAAGCAGCTTGAGGCGCTTGGTGTTTTTCTTGATCTTGAGCTCGGAGCCGCTTGGGTCGTTGCGCAGTTTCTCGATGGAGCTGTCGATGTCGAGGTTTTGCAGCAAATCCTTGACGCCTTCGGCACCCATCTTGGCCTGAAACTCGTCGCCGTATTCCTTGAACTTGGCATCAAAGTCGTCTTCCGACATGATGCTGTATTTCTTCAGCGGGGTCATGCCGGGGTCGGTCACGACGTAGGCTTCAAAGTACAGCACGCGTTCGATGTCGCGCAGCGTCATGTCCAGCACCAGGCCCAAACGGCTGGGCAAGGACTTCAGGAACCAGATGTGGGCGCAGGGCGCAGCCAGATCGATGTGACCCATGCGTTCACGACGCACCTTGGTCTGGGTGACTTCAACGCCGCATTTCTCACAAATGACACCGCGGTGCTTGAGACGCTTGTACTTGCCGCACAGGCATTCGTAGTCCTTGATAGGGCCAAAGATCTTGGCGCAAAAAAGACCATCACGCTCGGGCTTGAAGGTACGGTAATTGATGGTTTCCGGCTTTTTGACTTCGCCAAAAGACCAGGAACGGATTTTCTCGGGCGAAGCCATGCCAATTTTGATGGCATCAAAATGCTCATCGGGCGTGAATTGCTTGAACAGGTCGAGTAATGATTTCATAATAAATCCTTGTCTTTTGTGCGATTAGCCACGTTCCAGTTCAATGTCCAGACCCAGGGAACGAATTTCCTTGACCAGCACGTTGAACGACTCCGGCATGCCGGCTTCAATCGAGTGCTCACCCTTGACAATGCTCTCATAGACCTTGGTACGGCCCTGCACGTCGTCAGACTTGACGGTGAGCATTTCCTGCAAGGTGTAGGCGGCACCGTAGGCTTCGAGTGCCCACACTTCCATTTCACCAAAGCGCTGACCACCAAACTGGGCCTTGCCGCCCAGCGGTTGCTGCGTGACCAGGCTGTACGGGCCGGTGGAGCGGGCATGCATCTTGTCGTCCACCAGGTGGTGAAGTTTCAGGTAGTGCATATAGCCCACCGTGACCGGGCGCTCAAAGCGGTCACCGGTGCGGCCGTCGTACAGGTAAGCCTGGGTGCGCGTTGGCGTCAGGCCCTTGGCAGCGGCCAGCTCATCAGGGTAAGCCAGTTTGAGCATGGCGCGAATTTCGTCTTCGGTGGCACCGTCAAACACTGGCGTGGCAAACGGCATGCCGCTGGTCAGGTTCTCGGCCATGGCAAGCAACTGGCTGTCGTCGAGCTGCGCCAGGTCTTCCTTGCGTCCCGTGCTGTTGTAGATCTCACCCAGGAATTCACGCAGTTCGGCGACGCGGCTTTCATGTTGCAGCATGTCGCCGATGCGCTGGCCAATGCCCTTGCCTGCCCAGCCCAGGTGGACTTCGAGCACCTGACCCACGTTCATCCGTGACGGCACGCCCAGCGGATTCAGCACGATGTCGCAAGGGGTACCGTCGGCCATGTGCGGCATATCTTCCACCGGCACAATCTTGGAAACAACACCCTTGTTACCGTGGCGACCGGCCATCTTGTCACCAGGTTGCAGATGGCGTTTGACGGCCACATAAACCTTGACCATCTTCAGCACGCCTGCGGGCAGCTCGTCGCCCTGCGTGAGCTTTTTGCGCTTTTCTTCAAAAGCCAAATCGAACCGGTGGCGGGTTTGTTCCAGCGAGTTTTTGATGCTTTCCAGCTGCGCCGACACGTCGTCGTCTGCCGGGCGGATGTCAAACCAGTGGAACTTTTCGACCGCAGCCAGGTAGGCTGCGTCAATCTTGGTGCCTTTGGCCAGCTTTTGCGGGCCGCCGTTGGCGGCTTTGCCCACCAGCAGTTTCTCGATACGGGCAAAGGCATCGGCTTCAACAATGCGCAGCTGGTCATTCAGGTCCAGGCGGAAACGCTTGAGCTCGTCGTCGATGATCTGCTGGGCGCGACGGTCACGGGTGATGCCTTCGCGGGTGAACACCTGCACGTCAATGACCGTGCCTTGTGAACCCTGGTCAACGCGCAACGAGGTGTCTTTGACGTCGCTGGCCTTTTCACCAAAGATGGCGCGAAGCAGTTTTTCTTCGGGTGTCAGTGTGGTCTCACCCTTGGGTGTGACCTTGCCGACCAGCGTATCGCCAGGTTGCACTTCTGCACCCACGTAGATGATGCCCGACTCGTCCAGACGGTTGAGTTGCTGTTCGCTCAGGTTGGGAATGTCGCGCGTGATTTCTTCGGCGCCCAGCTTGGTGTCGCGTGCCATCACGACCAGCTCTTCAATGTGGATCGAGGTGTAGCGGTCTTCGGCCACAACACGCTCGCTGATCAGGATCGAGTCTTCGAAGTTGTAGCCGTTCCAGGTCATGAAACCGATCAGCATGTTCTGACCCAGCGCCAGTTCACCGAGGTCGGTGGAGGCGCCGTCGGCAATCACGTCGCCCTTGGCCAGATGGTCGCCCTTTTTGACGATCGGACGCTGGTGAATGTTGGTGTTCTGGTTGGAACGCTGGTATTTGATGAGGTTGTAGATGTCCACGCCCACTTCACCGGCCTGCGCTTCGGCGTCGTTGACGCGAATCACGACACGGGTGGCATCCACATAGTCGACCACACCGCCACGGGTGGCAACCACCACGGTGCCCGAGTCAATCGCGGCAACACGCTCGATGCCGGTACCAACCATCGGTTTTTCGGGCCGCAAGATTGGCACAGCCTGACGCGACATATTGGCGCCCATCAAGGCGCGGTTGGCATCGTCGTGCTCCAGGAACGGAACCAGCGAGGCCGCCACCGAGACGATCTGCGCCGGCGACACGTCCATGTACTGCACCCGGTCGGCGGACACCATGATGGTTTCGCCAGCTTCACGGGCCGAGATCAACTCACCGGTGAGGCGACCTTCCTTGTCAAGCACGGCATTGGCCTGGGCAATCACGTACTTGCCTTCTTCGATGGCCGACAGGTAGTCGATGTCCATCGTCACCTTGGCGTCGACCACACGGCGGTACGGCGTTTCAATGAAACCATAGTCGTTGAGGCGGGCGTACAGAGCCAGCGAGTTGATCAGGCCGATGTTCGGGCCTTCGGGCGTTTCAATCGGGCAAACACGACCGTAATGGGTCACGTGCACGTCACGCACTTCAAAACCGGCACGTTCACGCGTCAAGCCACCTGGGCCAAGCGCCGAAACGCGACGCTTGTGCGTGATCTCGGACAACGGATTGGTCTGGTCCATGAACTGCGACAACTGCGAAGCGCCGAAAAATTCTTTCAACGCAGCCGAAATCGGCTTGCTGTTGATCAGGTCGTGCGGCATCAGGGGCTCTTGCTCGGCTTGACCCAGGCGCTCTTTGACAGCCTTTTCAATCCGGGCCAGACCCATGCGGTACTGGTTTTCGGCCAGTTCACCGACGCAACGCACACGACGGTTGCCAAGGTGGTCGATGTCGTCAACCTGGCCATGGCCGTTGCGCAGATCGACCAACACCTTGACCACGGCCAGGATGTCTTCGTTGGTCAGCACCATCGGGCCAGTGGATTCGGGGCGGCCCATCTTGGCGTTGAACTTCATCCGGCCAACGCGCGACAGATCGTAGGTGTCAGGGTTGTAAAACAGGCGCTGGAACAAGGCTTGCACGGCGTCTTCGGTCGGTGGCTCGCCTGGGCGCATCATGCGGTAGATGGCCACACGGGCGGCAAACTCGTCAGCCGTTTCGTCGGTGCGCAAGGTTTGGGAAATGTAGGCGCCCTGGTCAAGCTCATTGGTATAAATGCAGGCCAGGTCTTGCACACCGCTGGTGCGCAATTTCTTCAGCAGCACTTCGGTCAGCTCTTCGTTGGCCTTGGCCAGAATCTCACCGGTATCGGCGTCGACCACGTTACGGGCCACGACACGCCCGACCAAGAAGTCTTCTGGCACCGAAATATGGGTGGTTTCAGACTGCTCCAGTTCACGTGTGTGGCGCACCGTGACGCGTTTTTCCTTGGCCACAATGACCTTGCCGCTCTTATCGGTGATGTCAAAGCGGGCCACTTCACCGCGCAGACGCTCGGCCACAAATTCCATCTGAGCCCCGCTGTCCATCAGGCGGAAGTTGTCATTCACAAAGAAATTGGCCAAGATCGACTCGTTGTTCAGGCCGATGGCCTTGAGCAAAATCGTGACCGGCATCTTGCGGCGACGGTCAACCCGGAAATACAGGATGTCCTTGGGGTCGAACTCGAAGTCGAGCCAGGAACCGCGGTAGGGGATGATCCGTGCCGAAAACAACAGCTTGCCCGAGCTGTGGGTCTTGCCCTTATCGTGTTCGAAAAACACGCCGGGTGAGCGGTGCAACTGCGACACGATGACACGCTCGGTGCCATTGATCACAAACGAGCCTTTTTCGGTCATCAGGGGCACTTCGCCCATGTAAACCTCTTGTTCCTTGACTTCCTTGACCACCTTGTTTTGCGAGGTGGAGGACTCTCGGTCATAAATGATCAGTTGCACACGGGCACGCACGGCCGACGAATAGGTCAGACCACGGGTCTGACATTCACGCACATCAAACGCAGGTTTGGCCAGGTTGTAGTCGAGGTACTTCATCTCGACAAAACCATTGTGGGAGACGATCGGGAACGCCGCATTGAAGGCGGCCTGCAGGCCTTCGTCGGTACGTTTTTTCTGCGGTACTTCGGCCTGCAAAAAGGCGGTGTAGGCATCTTTTTGCATTTGCAGCAAGTAAGGGATCTCGAGCACGCTGTCGCGGCTGCCAAAATTTTTACGTATCCGTTTGCGTTCGGTGTATGAATAAGCCATGAAATCTCCGGGCAAATGAGGACTGGGGTGGTCCTGAACGACGTTAACGCTTGGTGATTGGCCACTACCAATCAATGGCGGACGGTTGCACCTTGCATGCAACCCGAACCAAGGCATCTTCTGCTGTCGGGGTTAGAAGACACTGGAAAACTCCCCAAAAGGTCGCTTTCCAGTGTGTTCTGCAAAAACACCAAAGGCTGGAGGCCTGTCACGGCACTCCAGCCCTCAGGAAAACTCAATTACTTGAGTTCAGCCTTGGCACCAGCGTCAACCAGCTTCTTGAGAGCGGCTTCAGCATCAGCCTTGGACACGCCTTCCTTGACGTTCTTGGGTGCGCCGTCGACCATGTCCTTGGCTTCCTTGAGGCCCAGACCGGTGATTTCGCGCACAGCCTTGATGACCGACACCTTTTGGGCGCCAGCTTCAAGCAGAACGACGTTGAATTCGGTCTTTTCTTCGGCCACAGCAGCGGCAGCGCCGCCGCCAGCAGCGGGTGCAGACATGGCTGCAGCGCTCACGCCAAATTTCTCTTCGATGGCTTTCACCAGGTCGTTGAGTTCCATGACCGTCATGCTGTCGAGCGCGGTCAAAAATGCGTCTTTATCGAATGCCATTTTGTTTCCTAACAATTGATTAATTTCTGTGCATTGCAGGCGTTATGCTGCAACGGCCTCTGCGGGGGCTTCTGCGCCGCCGCCTTTTTGCTCTGCCAAAGCCGCCATCACACGCGCAATGCGTGAAATAGGAGACTGCATCAAGCCCAGCAATTGCGCCAGCAACACTTCCTTGGAAGGAATGCTTGCCAATTGCTTCACGCCCTCGACGTCCAAAGCCTTGCCACCGTATGCACCACCGCGAATCACCAACTTGGCGTTGGTTTTCGCGAAGTCAGCCACCACTTTTGCGGCAGCCACTGCATCTTCGGAAAAGCTGTAGATCAGCGGACCGGTCATCTGGTCGGACACAACTTCAAAGCTGCTGCCTGCGACAGCGCGGCGGGCCAGCGTGTTTTTCAACACACTTAACTCCACACCACTGCTGCGCGCGGTCGAGCGCAATTTGGTCATGTCAGCGACCGTGATGCCACGGTATTCCGCTATCACGAGCGTTTGAGCTTTAGCGGCGAGGCCAGTCACTTCACTGATGACCGCTTCTTTCTCACTGCGATTTAAACTCAAGGTCAACTCCTTAAAAAAGTACCCATTTGTGCTGTTAGCAACGTCACATCAGGGCACACCATATTGCAGCGACCAACTGTTTAGGAACTTTTATATTCTTGGGCAGCGGGATCGCCATCTGCGTTGGCTGTTTAGGATTAAGTGCGTTCACCCAACGGGCTTGGCACACCAACGGTCTTGGATGGCCTGCGGCAGCCAAGAAGCCGCCGCAGCCCACCACGTCAGGCTATCCTTTCAGACAGCCCAATTTCTCACCTTAGGCGGTAATCGATTGCAGATCAACTCGCACGCCCACACCCATGGTGCTGGACACGGCGGCCTTGCGCAAATACAAACCTTTGCTGGTGGCAGGCTTGGCTTTCACCAGCGCATCGACCAAAGCAGCCAGGTTGCCTTGCAACTTGTCACTGTCAAAGGAACGACGGCCAATGGTGGAATGCACAATACCAGCCTTGTCAACACGGAACTGCACCTGACCGGCCTTGGCGTTCTTGACCGCAGTCGCCACGTCAGGCGTCACAGTGCCAACCTTGGGGTTAGGCATCAGGCCACGTGGGCCGAGGATCTGACCCAGGGTACCAACAACACGCATGGCATCCGGGGCGGCAATCACCACATCAAAGGGCATATCGCCAGCCTTGATCATGGCAGCCAGGTCGTCCATACCGACGATGTCAGCACCAGCAGCCTTGGCTTCTTCGGCCTTGACGCCCTGGGCGAACACGGCAACGCGTTTGGTCTTGCCGGTGCCGTTAGGCAACACAACAGCGCCACGCACCACCTGGTCAGATTTCTTGGCATCAATGCCAAGCTGCACCGCCACGTCGATGGACTCATCAAACTTGGCGTTGGCAAATTCTTTCACCAGACCCAGTGCGTCGCCAATGAGGTACAGCTTGCCGCTGTCCACTTTGCCTTGCTGGGCTTTTTGTTTTTTAGTCAAGCGCGCCATTTAAACACCCTCCACAGTGATGCCCATCGAACGGGCTGAGCCGGCGATGGTACGGACGGCTGCATCCATGTCAGCAGCGGTCAGGTCCTTGATCTTGGTCTTGGCGATTTCTTCGAGCTGGGCACGCGTGATCTTGCCGACCTTGGTCTTGAGCGGATTGGCCGAACCCTTGTCGATCTTGACCGCTTTCTTGATCAGGATCGATGACGGGGGCGACTTGATGACAAAAGTGAAGCTCTTGTCAGCAAAGGCGGTAATCACCACAGGCAGTGGCAGACCGGGCTCGATACCCTGAGTCTGCGCATTAAATGCCTTGCAGAACTCCATGATGTTCAAACCACGTTGACCCAATGCGGGACCAATGGGAGGGGATGGGTTGGCTTTACCAGCTGGCACTTGCAGCTTGACAAAACCGACGATTTTTTTCGCCATGTTTAACTCCTAACGGGTACTAACGCCTTCTGCTGCAAGCCGCAGCGTCGGGCTCCCCGGCATTAACGACTCACTTCTTCAACATTCGCACCGAGTCGGAAAGTGCGAACTGCTTCTAATCAGTTGGGGTCAGAGCACGTTGCTACGCAAGTGATCTGACCCACAAATTCTCAGGCTTTTTCCACCTGGGAAAACTCTAGCTCAACCGGTGTTGCGCGACCAAAAATGGTGACGGCCACACGGACCTTGCTTTTCTCGTAGTTGACCTCTTCCACCGAACCATTGAAGTCGGCAAAAGGGCCTTCCTTGACACGCACGTATTCGCCCACCACAAATTCGACTTTGTGACGCGGCTTTTCGGTGCCCTCTTGCATCTGGCTCACGATTTTCTGAACTTCAGCTTCAGAGATCGGAGACGGGCGGGTTTTGCCGCCGCCGACAAAACCAGTCACCTTGTTGGTGTGCTTGATCAGGTGCCAGGTGTCATCGTTCATGACCATCTCGACCAGCACATAGCCCGGAAAGAATTTGCGCTCGGTGGTTTTCCGCTGACCGTTCTTGATTTCGACCACTTCTTCCATGGGGACCAAAATGCGGCCAAACATGCCCTGCATGCCGGCACGGTTGATGCGCTCAAGGATGTTGCGCTCAACTGTTTTCTCCATGCCCGAATAAGCATGCACCACATACCAGCGCAAGTCAGGATTCACCGGCGCAACTGGAGCGGCAGTTTGGCTATCATCCGTACCTTCGAGGGGGGCTGTCACAGCGTCAGTCATTATTTTCTCCACCCCAAAATAAGGTCATAAAAAAGCCATTCGAGCGTTTTGTCGGTCAGCCACAGGAAAAGCGCCATGATCAAGACAAAACCAAACACATAGGCGGTCATCTGGATCGCCTCTTTGCGGGCTGGCCAAACCACTTTTTTAACTTCGCGAACGGCATCCTGGCCAAAAGCCACAAGCGCCTTGCCTGACTCCGAGACCAGAAAAACCACCGCTGCCAAAGCCAACAACGCCAGTAAACCCAGCCATTGAAACAACGGACCCTGCTTGCTCAGCGCGTAGTAGGCAACCAGGGATGCAATCACCAAAACAATCGCAACGCCCAACTTGGCTTTGTCGGCAGTGGTATTGACGGTTTGAACTTGAGGGGTAGCCATGGAATGTCGATATTGCCTATTTAAACCAGCACTGAAATAGAGTGAGCTTGAGACGCATAAGCCCGCCAGGTTAGTAGCGGGCTTTGTGGACACCTGACGACGTCATCAGGTGGCAGGGGCAGTAGGAATCGAACCTACAACCTTCGGTTTTGGAGACCGACGCTCTGCCAATTGAGCTATGCCCCTTTGTTATCCGGGTCTTCCAGATCCGATAAATTACGCAATCACCTTGGCCACCACACCGGCGCCAACGGTACGACCGCCTTCACGGATGGCGAAGCGCAGGCCTTCTTCCATGGCGATCGGGGCAATCAGCTTGACCGTGATCGACACGTTGTCGCCGGGCATCACCATTTCCTTGCCTTCTGGCAACTCGATGGCACCGGTCACGTCCGTGGTACGGAAGTAGAACTGGGGACGGTAGTTGTTAAAGAACGGGGTGTGACGGCCGCCTTCGTCTTTCGACAAAACGTAGATCTCACCGGTGAAATGGGTGTGTGGCTTGATCGAGCCCGGCTTGCACAGGACTTGACCGCGTTGCACATCTTCGCGCTTGGTACCGCGCAGCAAGATGCCGACGTTGTCGCCAGCCTGACCTTGGTCGAGCAGTTTGCGGAACATTTCAACACCGGTGCAGGTGGTTTTGACGGTGTCATGGATACCGACAATTTCGATTTCTTCACCAACTTTGATAATACCGCGCTCAATACGACCGGTCACCACGGTGCCGCGACCAGAGATCGAAAACACGTCTTCGACGGGCATCAGGAAGGCGCCGTCCACGGCACGCTCTGGCAGGGGAATGTAGCTGTCCAGCGCGTCAGCCAGTTTCATGATGGCTTGTTCGCCCAGCGGGCCTTTGTCGCCTTCCATGGCGAGTTTGGCTGAACCGTGGATGATCGGGGTGGTGTCGCCCGGGAAGTCATACTTGTCCAGCAGTTCGCGCACTTCCATCTCGACGAGTTCGAGCAGTTCAGCATCATCAACCATATCGCATTTGTTCAGGAACACGATGATGTAAGGCACACCCACCTGGCGCGCCAACAGGATGTGTTCACGGGTCTGGGGCATGGGGCCGTCAGCGGCGGAGCACACCAGAATGGCGCCGTCCATCTGGGCAGCACCGGTGATCATGTTTTTCACATAGTCAGCGTGGCCAGGGCAGTCAACGTGGGCGTAGTGGCGGTTGGCCGTTTCGTATTCCACGTGGGCGGTGTTGATGGTGATGCCGCGTGCTTTTTCTTCGGGCGCTGCGTCGATTTGGTCGTAGGCCTTGGCCGTACCACCAAATTTGGACGCCAACACTGAAGTGATGGCCGCTGTCAGTGTGGTTTTGCCATGGTCAACGTGACCGATGGTGCCCACGTTGACGTGGGGCTTGGTTCGTGTGAATTTTTCTTTTCCCATTTTCAGACTCCGAAAATTTAAAGACGGTCAAATAAAAAGGCAACAAGCCCACAACAACCATTTTGATGCCAAACACCAAAATGGTGCCCATTCCGGGAATCGGACCCGGGACCTCTCCCTTACCAAGGGAGTGCTCTGCCACTGAGCCAAATGGGCAATGTACTTACGCTGTGCACACTGGAGCGGGAGACGGGAATCGAACCCGCGTCATTAGCTTGGAAGGCTAGGGTTCTACCATTGAACTACTCCCGCCTTGAAGCTGAACCCGTCAACCTGTCAGCGCCTTCGCTTCAGTGTCACATTCAATTTCTACCACTGGTGGAGAGGGCTGGATTCGAACCAGCGTACTCGTAAGAGGGCAGATTTACAGTCTGCTGCCATTAACCACTCGGCCACCTCTCCACGGTGAACCCCGGATTATGCCATTAAGTTCGGCTTTTGTAACGTCGGTCTTTGTTTTTTTAGTCAAGCCACATCAAAGCCCAGGTCGCAACAGACCTTTGCCCGAGAAAAATGACCACAGCCGATGAACGGATGGGGTGGCCGCAAGGCAGACAGGGGAGAGGGGTGATTGGCACACAGAATCACGTGGCGCCTGGCATCAATCAGTGTTTGCTTGCTTTGGGCATGCGCACCCCAGAGCATAAAGACGACCGGCACCAGCCCAGCCGAAACCTGCTCGATGATGGCATCGGTCAACTGCTCCCAGCCTTTGCCAGCATGGCTGGCAGGGCGCCCCTCTTCAACCGTCAAACAGGTGTTGAGCAGCAACACACCTTGGCGCGCCCAGCGCACCAGACTGCCGCCCGGGGCGGGAAATGGCGGCAGCGGTTGACCCAGGTCACGCTGTAATTCCTTGAAAATATTGCGCAAGGACGGCGGCAAGGCCACGCCGGGCGCGACCGAAAAAGCCAGGCCCTCGGCCTGAGCGCGCCCATGATAGGGGTCTTGCCCCAAAATCACCACACGCACGGTCTCAGGCGGAGTTAATTCCAGCGCACGCAGTGGCTGGGGCGGAAAAATGACCGCGCCAGCCGTCAGCCGTTGCTGCAAAAATGCCAACAGCTTGAGGCCCGCTGGCGAGCCAAAAAAACGATCCACCAAAGCTCTCCAGCCGGGCGCGACCGACCAGTCGCCGGGGTCGGCGCTTTGCAACTGGCTCGGAGGGGTAGCGAACAGGTCTGGTGTCAACGCGTCACCCTTGCATATCAGCCAAACAGCGCCGCCAAGGCTTCGCCCGGCTCGTCGGCGCGCATAAAGGCCTCACCTACCAAGAAGGTATTGACGCCGGCGGCGCCCATGCGCAACACATCGTCACGGCTGTGAATGCCGCTTTCGCACACCAGCAGGCGATCTGACGGAATGTCACGCATCAGGCTCAGGGTGGTGTCGAGCGAAACCTCAAAGGTTTTGAGGTTCCGGTTGTTAACGCCGATCAGCGGGGTTTTGAGCCTGAGCGCGCGCACCAGCTCTGGCGCGTCGTGCACTTCTACCAGCACCGCCATGTCGAGGCTGTGGGCAACTTGCTCAAAGTCCGTCATTTGTACGTCGTCGAGGCAAGAGGCGATCAGCAAAATGGCGTCTGCCCCACAAGCCCGCGACTCGTAAATTTGGTAGGCGTCGACCATAAAATCCTTGCGCAGCACCGGCAATTGGCACGACGCCCGCGCCTGCTTGAGGTAATCGATGCAGCCCTGAAAAAACTGCACGTCAGTCAGTACCGACAGGCAGGCTGCGCCATATTCAGCATAACTCTGGGCAATATCGGCGGGAATGAAGTCGGCCCGCAGCACCCCTTTGGACGGGCTAGCTTTCTTGATCTCGGCAATCACTGCGGGCTGGCCAGCGGCAATTTTGGCGCGCAGGGCGCCAACAAAATCGCGCGTCAGGACCCGGCTTTCGGCATCAAAGCGCATGGCTGCGAGTGACTTGCGTTGGATGGCAGCGGCAACTTCTTCGCGCTTTACCGCCACAATTTTATTCAGGATATCAGTCATGTTGGCTTGGCTCCTGCGAGCCATTTTTGAGGACGTTGACAAACACGCGGTGCAACACCAGCCCCGCGACGATAAACAGCACCGAGACGCCTATGACAATCCAGGCCCCATCGGTATGCAACAAGGCCATGTCAGGCCACGCTCAAGGCATGGGCAGTCGTGACCAGAGCCTCCAGCTTGGCCTTGGCGGCACCAGACTCAATGGCGGCACGCGCCTTGTCAATACCGTCCCTGATGGAGCTGACTACATTGGCGGCATAAAGGGCTACGCCGGCGTTGAGCACCACGATGTCCTTGGCCGGACCCGCCACATTGTCCAGCACGCCCAGCAGCATGGTGCGCGACTGCTCGGGCGTTTCGACCTTGAAGGCGCGGGTGCTGGCCATGGCCATGCCAAAGTCTTCCGGGTGGATTTCATACTCGGTGACCTTGCCGTCCTTGAGTTCCCCCACCATCGTGGTCGCGCCCAGGCTGACCTCGTCGAGGCCGTCCTTGCCATAAACCACCATCGCGTGTTCGGTCCCCAGGCGCTCCAGCGCGCGCACCTGAATGCCGACCAGGTCGGGGTGAAACACACCCATCAAAATATTCGGCGCGCCGGCCGGATTGGTCAAAGGCCCGAGCAGATTGAATAAGGTCTTGACGCCCATTTCCCGCCGTACCGGTGCCACGTTTTTCATGGCCGGGTGGTGGTTGGGGGCAAACATGAAACCGACACCCACCTGATCAATACACTGGGCAATGGCTTCCGGTTTCAGGTTGATGTTGACCCCGAGTGACTCCATCACGTCGGCACTGCCACTCTTGCTGCTGACACTGCGCCCGCCATGCTTGCTGACCTTGGCGCCTGCGGCCGCGGCCACAAACATGGCACAGGTCGAAATGTTGAAGGTGTGCGCACCATCACCACCGGTGCCGACAATGTCGACCAGGTGGGTGGTATTGGCCACGTGGACCTTGGTGGAAAACTCGCGCATCACCTGCGCCGCCGCCGTGATCTCGCCAATGGTTTCTTTTTTGACACGCAAGCCGGTGATGAACGCCGCCAGCATCACCGGCGACCATTCGCCCGCCATGATCTGGCGCATGATGTGCAGCATTTCGTCGTGGAAAATCTCGCGGTGCTCAATGGTGCGCAACAGCGCTTCTTGCGGGGTAATGGTGAGGGTATGGGGCATGGTGATCTCTGAAAAATGAATGGCTGGCCAGAACGCCCGGAAATCAGTACACGGCAGAGCCGGCTGCCTGCGCGGGTGCCGCCGTGCCAGCTTGCGTCTTGAAAAACTGGTGAATGCAGGCCAGCGCATGGTCGATGCCCGCCTCATCCACGTCCAGATGGGTGACAAAACGCAGGCCGATCAGGCCGGTGGCCAGCACGCCATGCTGCGCCAGGTACGCCAGCAAAGCCGGGCCATGGCCCCCGGTGACATCGACAAACACGATGTTGGTCTGCGCCGAGCGCACCGTCAAGGCGTCTATGCCTGCCAGGCCTTGGGCCAGACGCTGCGCCAGCGCATGGTCTTGCGCCAGACGCTCGATGTGGTGGTCCAGGGCATGCGTCGCAGCGGCGGCCAGCACGCCCGACTGGCGCATGCCGCCACCCAGCATCTTGCGCCAGCGCAGCGCGCGGGCGATCAAGGCGCGCGAACCACACAAGGCGGAACCGACTGGCGCGCCCAGGCCCTTGCTGAAGCATACCGAAACGCTGTCGAAATAGCTGGCGATGTGGCGCGCCGCGGCATAGGCATCAGCGCCCGCATCGGGCGTGGCGACTGCGGCATTAAAAAGGCGTGCGCCGTCCAGGTGCGTGGCCAGGCCGCGTTCACGGGCCAGGCCGGTCGCTTGCGCGAGGTAGGCGAGTCTCATCGGGTGGCCGTTCCAGGTGTTCTCCAAACACAGCAGGCGGCTGCGGGCAAAGTGGGGGTCGTCAGGCTTGATCGCTGCAGCAATGTCGGTCAGCTGCATTTCGCCCGTGGCGCCTTGCGTCAGGGGCTGCGGCTGGATGCTGCCCAGCACGGCGGCACCACCGCCCTCAAAACGGTAGGTGTGGGCGAGTTGACCGACGATGTATTCATCGCCGCGTTCGCAATGGGTCATCAGTGCGCACAGGTTGCTCTGCGTGCCCGTGGGCATGAACAGTGCGGCTTCCTTGCCAGTGATGTCGGCAATATGCGCCTGCAGTGCGTTAACGCTGGGGTCGTCGCCAAAAACGTCGTCGCCCAGCGGCGCGGCCAACATGGCCTCACGCATGGCCAGTGTCGGTTGGGTAACGGTATCGCTGCGAAGGTCAACTGTTTTGTACATGGTCTGTCTCTTTTCTTTGAAGGTGCGGTGCGTATGGCCACCTCACGGTCGCCATTCAGTCTTCTTGACGGGGTTTCAGGAAATTCGCCAGCATGGCGTGGCCATGCTCGGTGAGGATGCTCTCGGGGTGAAACTGCACGCCTTCGATGTCGAGGCCAGTGTGTTTGATGCCCATAATTTCGCCGTCGTCGGTCCAAGCGGTCACCTTCAGACAGGCCGGACAGCTGGCGCGCTCGATCGACAGCGAATGGTAGCGGTTGACGGTAAATTGCGCGGGCAGACCGGCAAACACACCCTCTTGTGTGGTGGTGATGACGCTGGTCTTGCCGTGCATCAGCTGCTGGGCCCGAATGATCTTGCCGCCAAAGGCCGCGCCTATGGCCTGATGCCCCAGGCAGACGCCCAAAATCGGCAATTTGCCGACAAAGTGCCGAATGGCAGCCACCGAAATGCCCGCTTCAGCCGGGGAGCAGGGACCGGGGGAAATGACCAGCCGGTCGAGCGCACCAGCCGCCAGACGCGCGTCGATGTCGGCCAGAGTGATTTCGTCATTACGTGCCACGCTCACGTCGGCACCCAGCTCACCCAGGTACTGGACAATGTTATAGGTAAAGCTGTCGTAGTTGTCGATCATTAAAAGTTTCATGGGTCTTCTCCGCAAAGTCATTCAAAGCGCGGGGTGATCAAGCGATGGCTCGTAAACCATGTATTGATCGCGTCCGGCAGCCTTGGCTGCATACATTGCCACGTCGGCATGGTGTGACAGCGTGGCCTCATCCAGGCCATGTTCGGGGTACAAGGCGACCCCTGTGCTGCTTGATATCTGTACGCTCTGGCCAACGGGTAAATGGAAGGGCACACGCAGCGCGGCATGTATTTTTTGCGCCACCTGCATCGCATCCTGCGCCTGGCTGATGCTGGCCAGCAGCACCACAAATTCGTCGCCGCCGACACGTGCCACGGTGTCTGATTCGCGCACACAGGTGCGCAGCCGGTGTGCCACCGCCTGCAACAGCTGGTCACCCGCCGCGTGACCATGGCGGTCATTGACCGGCTTGAATTTGTCAAGGTCAACAAAGATCAGGGCCAAATGGCCTTGCTCGCGCTTGACTTTTATCACCGCCTGATGCAACCGGTCCGACAGCAAACGCCGGTTGGGCAGATTGGTAAGCGGGTCAAAAAAAGCCAGGCGTTTGACCTCGTCCTCCGCAGTTTTGCGCAGTGTGATGTCGGTGTGTGTGGCCACATAATGGGTCACCATACCCTCGTCGTCGCGCACCGCCGTAATACACAACCAGCAGGGAAACTCCAAGCCATTCTTGCGCACATTCCACACTTCGCCCTGCCAACTGTGGTGTGCCGCCAATTCGGCCCACATCGCGGTATAAAAATCAGGCGGGTGTCGGCCGGATTTGAGCAGGCTTGGGTTGCGGCCCACCACCTCGCTGGCCGCCAGCCCATAGAGCTGCGAGAAGGCCTGGTTGACCCGCAAAATTTCCACCTGGGCATTGGTGATCAGCATGCTCTCATGCGACTCAAACGCTGCGGCCGCGATGCGCAGTTCAGACTCCTGCGCCATGCGCTGGGTCACGTCCTCCGTGGCACCAATCAGGCGCCTTGGCACACCACGGTCATCCGAATACAGCGCAGCCCGGTTGTGCATAAAACGCGACTCACCATCGGGTCGGCGAATCTGAAACGTCATGCCAAAAGGCTGGTTCTGTCGAATGGTGACGCGTGTGGCCTCACGCATGCGCTCCAGCTCTTGAGGGCTTAGCAGTTTGATCCAGTCGTCATTACGCGCACTGGCCGTCTTGGGATCAATGCCAAACAGCTCGAACATGGTGTGGTCCCATTGGTAGCTTTTGGTGATCAGGTCAAACTCCCAAATACCCACACCACTGGCCTCGGTAGCCAGTTTGAGCCGTGTGGCAGCCATTATTTTTTGGGTCTGCTGAGCCTGGTAAACGGATAAGCCAAACAAACTGATGAGCACCAGCAACAGGTAGGCCCCGACCTGCGCCAGCACGTCGGCTTGCCATGCCACAAAAAGGGGCTCGCGCGCCCGGGTCAGCACCACTTCAAGTGGTTTGTCCATCACCAGTGCATCAGGCAGAATGGTGCGCATCACACTCAGACGCTGGTCGGTGCTGACCACCTTTTCAGCATCCACAGGGCCTGCCACCGGGTGATTGCGCAGGTGCCGCCCCAGCAAGGTGTTGGGTGCCAACAAGGCCTGCTCCATGGTGGTATCGAGCTTGGGTTCGCTGCGAAAAATCATGCCGTCGCCATGCACCAGGATGGCTTGCATGTCGTTGCTGTAACGCGCCGAGTTGAGCAAAATATCCATGTCAATCGGGTCAATGCTGGCCAACACAACACCGGCAAACTGCCCCCGCTCATCGAGCAAGACGCGTGTCAGACTGATCAGGTAATTGTTGAGCACGGATCGGTACGGCGGGCTCACATACAGCAGCTTCGGGTCCAAGGTCTTGAGCGGCACCTGCACATAATCGCGCTGGTAAAAATTGCGCCCCAGCAGTTCGTCGCGGTTGGAAAAGGTCACCGTGCCCTGCGCATCGAGCACCGCAAAGGTGCGCACAGCGGACATGGCGATTTCCATGTTGCGCAAGGTTTGCTGCCCCTCAAGCCAGCCCGCCGGGCTGCGCTGCCAACGCGGCAAGTCACCCTGGATGGACAACAGACTGCGTTGAATGGCGCTGAGCTGGCGCACCAGGTTGGCCTCGATCAACTTGGCCTGCGTGCTCAAGCGTTCCAGCTCGTAGGTCTCAATACGCTTGTGCTCATTGCGCAGGCTGACCGCCATCAACACACCGACCGCTGCCAACGCAAAAGCCAGCATCAGCCAGGCCCGCCATTGCCGCGTCAAACGTTTCACACCAGTCCTTCTTCCACCAGTTCGGCGGCGTGCAGCAGCGCTCGCGCCTTGGCTTCGGTTTCGCGCCACTCCAACTCGGGCACACTGTCGGCCACCACCCCTGCGGCCGCCTGCACGTAAAGCATCTGGTCCTTGATGATGCCGGTGCGAATGGCAATGGCCACGTCCATGTCACCGGCGTAGCTCAGATAGCCGCAGGCGCCGCCGTAAAGGCCGCGCTTGGTGGGCTCCAACTGGTCAATCAGCTCCATGGCGTGCACCTTGGGCGCGCCGGTGAGTGTGCCGGCCGGGAAAGTGGCCTTGAGCACGTCCATGTTGGTCATGCCGGGCAACAAGGTGCCCTCCACGTTGCTGACGATGTGCATCACGTGGCTGTAGCGCTCCACACAAAAGGCGTCGGTCACCTTGACACTGCCAATTTTGGCAATGCGGCCAATGTCGTTGCGCGCCAGGTCAATCAGCATCACATGTTCGGCGCGTTCCTTGGGGTCATTGATGAGCTCCACCTCGGCGGCCTTGTCTGCTTCGGGTGTGGCGCCGCGCGGTCGCGTACCGGCCAGCGGGCGGATGGTGATTTTTTGCACCGGCTGACCGTCCTGCAACACCTGCTCCTGGCGCACCAGGATCTCTGGCGATGCCCCCACCACAGAGAAGTCGGCCCCGTCTGCCGTGGCACCGCTGAAGTTGTAGTAGTACATGTAGGGGCTGGGGTTGAGTGAGCGCAGCGCCCGGTACAGGCTCAGCGGCGACTGGGTGTAGGGCTTCTTGATGCGCTGGCCGACTTGCACCTGCATGAAGTCGCCACCGGCAATCAGCTCTTTGGCGCGTTCCACGGCAGCAATGTAGTCTGCCTTGGCAAAATCGCGCACGGCCGACTGGCCCGCACTGGCGAGCACCTGCGGCGCGTGCACCGGTTGCTCCAGGCGGTCCTTGAGTTGCACCAGACGTTCGGTGGCACGCTGGTAAGCCAGTGGCTGGGCCGGATCGGCATACACCATCAGGTAAAGCTTGCCCGACAGGTTGTCGATCACGGCCAGCTCCTCGCACTGCAGCAGCAAAATGTCGGGGCAACCGAGCTCGTCGGGCGGACACGAATGCTGCAGCTTTTTCTCAATGTAGCGCACGGCATCGTAACCAAAATAGCCGGCCAGGCCACCACAAAAACGCGGCATGCCGGGCTGCAGCGCCACCTTAAAACGCTGTTGGTAGTCGGCAATAAAGTCAAGCGGATTGACTTGCGAGGTTTCCACCACCACACCGTCGGTCACCACCTCGGTACGCACCGCATCACCAAAGCCACTGGTGCGAAGCAGCGTGCGCGCGGGCAAGCCAATGAAGCTGTAGCGGCCAAAACGCTCGCCACCCACCACCGACTCCAGCAAAAAGCTGAACGGCGCGCTGTTGGCCAGTTTGAGGTAGAGAGAAAGCGGTGTTTCAAGATCGGCAAAAGCTTGCGCCACAACCGGAATGCGGTTGAAACCCTGGGCGCTTAAGGCATTGAATTCAAGTTCGGAAATCACGGGAGCATCTTTCTAAAGAGGGGCTGAACTGACAACGCGCTTGCCGACACCCCTACCAATGATGCAACGAGCGGCGGGTCAGGACAAGACTTGGGGCGCAATGCAGGCACGCCAGGGCCAGGCCCCCCGGTCGCTGCAACCTGTGATCTGAAGTTGATGCATGAACATGGAAATAGTGTAGCAAAGATGGGCGGGCTTCAGGCCGCTTGGGGCGCGATTCAAAGTGTTGGGCTGGGGTGGCCGATTCCGAGGCGTGGACAGGCGACTTACACGCACGGCACGGCGACTGGGTCATGCCTCAAGGTCGTTCGACCGCACTCAATTTGAATCGTACCCGGGGGCCTGCCCGGCTTCCGACGTTCGGGATACACCCGTCATCACGGCCAGCACCGCCGCACCGTACGATTCCAGCTTGCGCGCACCCAGGCCGCTGATGTTTTGCAAGTCGGCCAGACATTGCGGGGCACGCTCGGCGATGGCCGCCAGCGTGGCGTCGTGAAAAATCACATAGGCGGGCAGATTGTGTTCTTTGGCCACCTCGGAACGCCAGGACTTGAGGTTGATAAAACGCACCATGGCGTCCTGGCCCAGGTTGGCCGCCACCGGGGCCGGCGCAGTGCGACTGCGGCTGCGTTTGTCGGCGCGCTGGCTGGACGATTGACGCAGGCGCACCGGCACCTCACCGCGAAGCACGGCGCGGGAGCTTTCCGTCAGATGCAAGGTGCTGAAACCGTCACTGGTGTGCACATGCAAGGCCCCAACCGCAATGAGCTGGCGCATCACGGCGCGCAACTGGCTTTCGCTGTACTCAGCGCCCAGGCCGAAAGTGCTAACGCTCTCATGGCCGCGCTGCAGCACTTTTTCAGTGCGTTTGCCGCGCACGATGTCCATGGTGTGGCCAGCCCCAAACGAGACCCCGCTGGTTTGCTGCAGCCGGTACACGGTCGACAGCAGCTTGCGCGCCGCGTCGGTCGCGTCCCAGACCTCGGGCGGCTGCAGGCAGTTGTCGCAGTTGTGGCAGTCCTGGCTTTCCTCGCCAAAGTAGCGCAGCAGGCGCACGCGGCGGCAATCGGTGGCCTCGGCCAGGCCCAGCAGGGCGTCGAGCTTGCCGCGCATGACCTGTTTGAAATCTTCTTCAGCCGGGCTTTCGTCGATCATGCGGCGCTGGTTGACCACATCCTGCAGGCCGTAGCACATCCAGGCGTCAGCGGCCATGCCGTCGCGCCCGGCGCGGCCGGTTTCCTGGTAATAACCTTCAATGTTTTTAGGCATGTCGAGGTGCGCAACAAAACGCACGTCGGGCTTGTCGATGCCCATGCCAAAGGCAATGGTCGCCACCATCACCACGCCTTCGCTGCGCAGAAACTGATTTTGGTTGGCCTGACGCACCTTGAAGTCGAGCCCGGCGTGGTAGGGCAAAGCATGGATACCGGTTAGCGCCAGCATGGCGGCAATTTCCTCCACCCGTTTGCGCGACTGGCAGTACACCACCCCGGCCTCACCCGAGTGCTCGCGCTCGATAAAGCGCAGCAGCTGGGTACTGGCGTCCTTTTTCTCGACAATGGTGTAACGAATATTAGGCCGGTCGAAACTGCTGACAAATTGCGCTGCCGCCTCCAACTGCAGCCGCTCCACAATGTCGGCGCGGGTCAGTGCATCGGCGGTGGCGGTGAGCGCCATGCGCGGCACGCCGGCATAACGCTCGTGCAGCACCGTGAGCGCGCGGTATTCGGGCCGGAAGTCATGACCCCACTGGCTGACACAATGCGCTTCGTCAATCGCAAACAGGCTAAGCTGACCACGCGCATGCAGCGCATCGAGTTGCGCCAAAAAGCGTGGCGTCGTGACCCGTTCCGGCGCCGCATACAGCAGCGTGATCTCACCACGCAGCAGGCGCTGCTCGGTTTGGTAGGCCTCGTCGCTGCTTAGCGTGGAATTCAAAAACGCCGCACTGACACCCGCCTCGTGCAGTGCACCCACTTGGTCGTGCATCAGTGCAATCAGCGGCGAAATCACCACGGTGATGCCCAGTCCGGCCTGCTGCCTGGCAATGGCAGGGATCTGGTAACACAGGCTTTTGCCGCCGCCGGTGGGCATCAGCACCAGCGCGTCACCACCGGCCACCACATGGCTGATGATGGCTTGCTGCGGCCCACGAAAGCTGGCGTAACCAAAAACCTCTTGGAGGATAGACGCGATGGACAAAATGATGGTCGGTGAAATAGGTGGAGCGGACGCCTGCCGGGCAGGCAGGCTAGTGGTAGATTGGGCTCAGGACTGCGTCCACGGCAGACCGTCAAAACGCCAGCCGCATTCGGTCGAGCGGTGACCGTTGTCGTCGGGTTCACCCTCAAAACCATCCAGCACGTTGATCACCTGGGTAAAGCCGGCCTTCTCTAACGCCATGCCGGCATCGACCGAGCGCAAACCACTGCGGCAAATCAGCACCACGGTCTGGTCCCGGCTGTTGGCGACTTGCGCCACCGCACCGACAAACTGCGCTGCATCGACCTTGTAATCAGGAAATTCGTACCAAGCAATGTTGACTACGCCGGGTGGGTAGCCCACGCATTGCGACTCAACGGCCATGCGCACGTCGATAAATAAAGCGCCGGGATTGTTTTGAATCAGGGTCCAGGCTTCCTGGGGGAGCATATGTTTCATACCCCTATTGTCCAAGGTTTTGAGAGCGACCGTCGCCCGTTAGTCCAGTGTCTGGCGATAGCGTTTGAGGGCGATGCCGCCCACGACGAACAAAAACAGCGCCATGGGCCAAAGGTTGGGGAGCACCTCCCAAAAACTGGCGCCTTTGAGCATGATGGCGCGCACCGCCCGTAAAAGATGGGTCAGCGGCAGCATTTCGCCCAGCCCTTGCGCCCAGGGCGGCATGCCGCGAAACGGGAACATGAAGCCCGACAGAAGCATTGAAGGCAAAAAGAAAAAGAATGTCATCTGCATCGCCTGCAACTGGTTGCTGGCCAGGGTCGAGAAGGTAAAGCCCACCCCCAGATTGGCCAGCATGAACAAGCCAATCACGAGCATCAACAGGGTCAGGCTGCCCACAATCGGCACCTCGAACAGCACCACGGCGGCCAGAATGATGACCGCCAATTGCAGGTAACCCATGATGATGTAGGGCGTGATCTTGCCTACCATCACCTCGAACGGCCGCACCGGCGTGGCCAGCAGGTTTTCCATGGTGCCGCGCTCACGCTCACGCGTCATGGCCAGCGAGGTCAACATCACCATGGTCATGGTCAGGATGGTGCCGATCAGGCCGGGCACGATGTTGTAGCGGGTCAGGCCTTCGGGGTTGTAGCGGCGGTGAATGCGCAGCTCGAACGGCGGCTCACGCGGCTGCAGCCCGGCCAGCGCACCCTTGAGGTCGTGCGCCAGCGCCAGCGGCGTGATTTGCCCCAGCGCGGCGATGGCGTTGCTGGCAGCGGAGGGGTCGGTCGCGTCCACCGCCACCAGCACGGCGGGTTTCTCGCCCCGCACCAAGCGCCTGGAGAAATCGGGCGGAATCGCCAGCACGAACTGGACCTCGCCGGTTTCCAGCAGGCGCTCGGCCTGCACCTCGGTGGCCGGCTGGGCCACGATGTGGAAGTAGCCGGTATTCTGGACCGCGGCCACCAGGCTGCGTGCCAGCGACCCGCTGTCATAGGCCACCAGCGCGGTCGGCAGACCCTTGGGGTCGTTGTTGATGGCGTAGCCAAACAGGATCAGCTGCATCACCGGCACGCCAATGGCCATGGCAAAGGTCAGGCGCTCGCGCAGCATCTGCTGGAATTCCTTGATGAGGATGGCCGCCACCCGCGCGAAGGAGAAAGAGGCACTCATGTTGCCGCGCCCCGGTCAGTGTTCGGGGCCTGGTCCATCAAGCTGATGAACACATCTTCCAGATCCGCCTGGGCAGGCGTCAACTGCATCTCAGGCCGCGCCTGGTAAGGGGCGAGAGAGGCCTCCAGCAGCGCCGGGTCAAGGCCGGCCACATGCAGGGTATTGCCAAACGCCGAGACGCTGAGCACGCCGGGCAGCGCCTTGATCGGCGCCACCAGCGTCTCCAGGTGCTCGCCGGCGACGGACCACACGGCCAGGCCCGCACGGTTGATGATGTCGGCCTGCGTGCCGCGCGTCAGCACCTGGCCGTTGGCGATGTACATCAGTTCGTGGCAGCGGGCCGCTTCGTCCATGTAATGCGTCGACACCAGCACGGTGATGCCCCGCGCGGCCAGCCGGTGGATTTCGTCCCAAAAGTCGCGCCGCGCTTTGGGGTCAACCCCGGCGGTGGGCTCGTCGAGCAACAGCAGGCGCGGCTCATGCAGCAGGCAGGCGGCAAGGGCCAGACGCTGTTTCCAACCGCCGGACAGGGCGCCGGCCAGCTGGCGTTGGCGCGCTGTCAAACCCAACCGCTCCAGCGTCAGGTCCACCACCTGCTTGCGCTGCGGCAGCTCGAACAGGCGGGCCACAAAGTCCAGGTTTTCGCGAATCGTCAGGTCTTCGTACAAGCCAAAACGCTGGGTCATGTAACCGACCTGGCGCTTGATCTGCGCCGCCTGGGTGATGATGTCCAGCCCCAGACAGGTGCCGGCGCCGCTGTCGGGGGTCAGCAGCCCGCACAGCATGCGGATGGTGGTGGTTTTGCCACTGCCGTTGGGCCCCAGAAAGCCGCAAATGCGCCCGGTTTCCAGCTGGATCGACAAATTGTCCACCACAGCGCGCCCACCATAGCGCTTGGTCAGGCCGGTGACGTCAACCGCTCGTGTCACGGCGTGGCTCCGGCAACCGGCAGCACCTCCACCGGTTGCCCGGGTTTAAGCCGGGCAGCGTCACTGGCGCTGGGTCGCGCCTCGACCATGAACACCAGTTTGGCCCGTTGCGCGTTGGAATAAATGACCGGTGGCGTGTACTCTGCCCGATTCGAGATGAAGGAAATTCTGGCCGGGATCGGCCCCGCGCAACCGTCGCACACAATGTTGACCGCAGCGCCGACCTGAAGACTGCCCATGGCACTTTCTGGCACAAAAAAACGCACTTTGATATGACCGGGCGGCAACAGAGCCAGCACCGGCTGCCCCGCAGGCACCGACTCGCCCACGCGAAAGAAGGTATCCGTCACCAACCCGTCTACCGGCGCGGTGCGGGATTTTTGCGCCTCGCGCCAAGCCAACTGGCGCACCGATTGCCGCGCGGCTTCGGTGTCGGCAGCCGCGGCGGCACGCTCATCGACGCGGGCTGGCAATTGCGCCACCCGCAACTGCGCCGCCAGCTCGTCCATCCGGGCAGCACTCTGGGCCTGTGCGGTGCGCAGGTCATCGCGCCGCGCCTCGGAGACAAAGCCCTGCTTGACCAACTGCTCCTCGCGTGCCAAAGCGTCTGCGTTGAGCCTGGCTTGGGCGCGAGCTTGGCTGAGCTGGGCCTGAATCACCGCAATTTCGTCGCTGCGCTTGCCCTTGGCCGCATTGGCGAGCTGGGCGTTGGCACGCACCAGCCGGGCATCGGCCTCACTTCGCGCAGCTTGCTCGTTTTCGGCTTCCAGCGCAAACAAGGGCATGCCTTGGGTCGCCTGATCTCCGCTGCGCACATTCAATTGCGTCAGGGTGCCACCCAATTGCGAGGACACATAAACGTAGTCCCCCTCCCCATAACCCGACCAGCCCGGCGTCGGCTTCGGCTGACAACCCGCCAGCAGCAGGGGCGTGAGTAACAAGGCAAGACAGGTGTTGAAACAACGCATTTTGGGATTCTTTCAACTCTCGGCAAGGGCGTGCCGGGCGGGAGAAACACCGCGCGGGCATGCGGACCAGCAATGTTTTCTACAATACCAGCGCTATGAAACCACTTCACTATACCCGCGCCCAAGCCCTGCCCGACCTGCTGGCAAAACGCATCCTGATTCTGGACGGCGCCATGGGCACCATGATCCAGCGCTTCAAGCTCGACGAAACCCAGTACCGGGGTGAGCGTTTCAAGGACTTTCACAAGGATGTGAAAGGCAACAACGAGTTGCTGAGTCTGACGCGCCCGGATGTCATCCGCGACATCCACGAGCGCTACTTGGCCGCTGGCGCCGACTTCATTGAGACCAACACCTTTGGCGCCACCCGCGTGGCGCAAGCCGACTACGACATGGCCGACCTGGCATTCGAAATGAACCTGGTCTCGGCAAAAATAGCGCGCGCCGCCTGCGACAAGTTTTCCACCCCGGACAAGCCGCGTTTTGTGCTGGGCGCCCTCGGGCCCACGCCCAAAACCGCCAGTATCAGCCCCGATGTCAACGACCCCGGCGCCCGCAACGTCACATTCGAGCAATTGCGCGCCGCCTATTACGAACAGGTCCAGGCGCTGGTGCAGGGCGGTGCCGATGCACTGCTGGTGGAAACCATTTTTGACACCCTGAACGCCAAGGCGGCACTGTTTGCCATCGACGAATTTTTTGAGGCCAGCGGCGAGCGCCTGCCCATCATCATCAGCGGCACCGTGACCGATGCGTCCGGGCGCATCCTGAGCGGCCAGACCGTAACCGCCTTCTGGCACAGCGTGCGCCACGCCCAGCCGCTGGCGGTGGGGCTGAACTGCGCGCTGGGTGCGGCCCTGATGCGCCCCTACATCCAGGAGCTGGCCAAGGCCGCACCCGACACCTACATCAGTTGTTACCCCAACGCCGGCCTGCCCAACCCGATGAGCGACACCGGTTTTGACGAAACCCCAGCCGATACCAGCCGCCTGGTGGGCGAATTTGCCGCCGAGGGCCTGGTCAACATCGTCGGTGGCTGCTGCGGCACCACGCCCGAGCACATTGGCGCGATTCACGACAAGGTGGCGCCGCTGACAGGGCGTGCGTTACAGAAAAATGTGTTTTACAAGGAGCCAGCATGATCCCATCTCTGCAACATTCAACATCTTGGCAGGTTTGAACGTCTTCAATTGGTGGAAGACCTTTGAAAACTACACCGGGCTGGATCGTTAGGGCCCACGTCATGTACCGATAAGAAGATGCAATACTCGGCATTTTGTACTACATTATCGGTATGTCAAAAACTACCAAAGCCATCCGACAACTGCCTCCGGCCACCTTGGGCGCACTCCAGAAACTGGGGGCCGACCTGGCGGTGGCCCGCTTACGCCGCAAGGAATCGCTGCGCACCTGGGCAAAGCGCTTGGGGGTCACTCTCTCCACGCTCCAGCGTCTCGAAGCCGGCGACCCGACCGTGAGCCTCGGCATCGTCGCAAGTGCCTTGTGGCTCATCAACCGAGATGGCGAGCTGGGAAACTTGGCGGCACCGGAACATGACCAGGGCGCGCTCGAGCTGAATGTTCGAGAAGCGGTGGCGCTAGGCCTTGCCCGTGCGCAGGCCTCCGCGGATGCCCATATGCGCGCAGCAACTCCCCACAACAGCCAGGACTGAAATGCGCCTGGATGACTTGTACCTTTGGTACCTGGGAGACCCGACGCCTCGCTACGTCGGTGCGTTGAAGCTGGTTGCCGCCGGCAAGGGCGTCTCGCTCCACTACGCCGGGGACTGGCTGGCCCATGGATTTGCACTCAGCGAGGACCTGCCCCTTGTGGACAACGAGTTCTCCCCGCCGGGGCGACTGAGCGCCAACGCGCCCCGCGCAGTCGGTGCCGTGGATGACGCGCGCCCGGACCGTTGGGGTGAAAAAGTCATTCGCTTCGTCGACAAGCCCCAGCGCCTGTCCCTCATGGAGTATTTGTACTACGCTGGTGACGACCGCTTCGGTGCGTTAGGGGTTTCGACCTCGCCCACCACTTACCTCCCCCGAAAAGGCGGCCCCCTGCCACGGTTGGCGCAAGCCCAGGAACTCAGTGAGGTTGTGGCCAAGATTGAAGCCGGCGATGCCTTAACTACTCTCGAAGCCAAAATCATTGAAGGCGGTGGCAGCCCGTTAGGCGGCGCCAAGCCCAAGGCGCTTATCGACATCGAGGGCGAGCAGTGGGTCATCAAGTTCTTCAACAACGAGCACGTGGACGCTCCGCTCATCGAGCACGCGACCATGACGTTGGCGGCCCAGGCCGGCATCTCCGTCGCCCAGACCCGGGTCATTCACCTGGCGGCGGCGAATGCCGTGGCCATTCGGCGATTCGACCGCGTGGACGGCCAGCGGATTCACAGCATTTCGGCGGGTACCGCTATCCGAGCGGCGACTCCGGCTGGTACCGAGCCAGAAATGGGATACCCGCAGCTCGCCCGAATCCTGCGCAGAGTCGGTGTCAGCCAAGGCGACGCGCATCTGGCCGACGCCCAAGAACTGTTCCGCCGAATGGTGTTCAACATCCTGGTCGACAACACCGACGACCACGAGAAGAACCACGCGCTCCTTGTCGTGAACCCCACCGCCAATGGACGGCTGAGGCTGGCGCCAGCGTATGACGTGCTCCCCACCAATTCAGGACAGGGCTATCAAGAGTTCATCTGCGGGGTGTACGGGCAAGAGTCCACGCTGGCCAACGCGATGTCCCAGTGCGATGCGTTTGGGCTTGTGCCGGCCCGGGCCGCCGCACAAGTTGTCCAAGTCATCGGGGTAGTCAACACCTGGCGCGCGCATTTTGAATCCATCGGGGTATCGAAAAGCGACCTGGAAAGCTTGGCAGAGCGCCTCGACGGTGACGAATTGCTGAGCCAAAGACAGACGTTTGACGCCGGCCAGTACCAGGGAGCGCCTCCCAAACGAAGGCCTACAAGTCCATTTCGCAGGACTTGACGCGCGGTCAGCAGGCCCCTCGCCTGGGCCTTTCCGGGCAATGCGGCCACAGGCGGGAATCCGGCGCGCTGGCCCGGGAACTGAGTGCTGAAACAACACCCAAAATTTGACGGTTAGAGTCGTGCTGTTTTCAAGTTTTCGGGCAGTACCCCAACCCATCTCCTGCAGGCGCAGGGTGTGTGAACTCAAACAAGAAAACACAAATTCAAGGTGCATACCAGCGTCGGCTTCTCAGTGATTTTTACAGCTGGTTCGCAGCGTTTCCGGTCTTACAGTTTTGCGATCTGCATGCTCCAAAGCGGCCGTTGCCACCTATGGATCGACGAGCCCGCCCCCAACTAAACCAAAAGTGCCTCGACTCCTTTGGCCTCAACCATTTGCAATAACTTTGCCGAGGTTCCACTGGGGTGCTTGTTGGCAGCGGGCGATTCCCATTTTTGCACTGTCGATACGCTCACATTGAGCATCGTTGCGAAAACCGCTTGGCTTGCTTTCACAATCGTTGTGCGGATTGCCACAACGCGCTCTGGTGTGTATGCAGGGGGCACTTCGCAAAGCGCTCGGATGCGAGCCATGTCTGTTTTAGACATGACGCCGTAGGAGCTCATGTCCGCCGCTGTATCCAGCAGTTCCTGGAGCATGCGCGCTTCTTCACTGGTTCTTTTCGGCATTGCATATCTCCTTTAAGCTTCCGTTGAACTTCATTTCATCAAGTTTTGACATGGGTTGAATTTGCAAATTTGCACCGATAAGTTTGACCGCTTCCACGGCAGAATCAGAGAAGTCGGTGCCCGGTGAGCTCTTTTCTCTGCCGAGCAAAAAGAAAATCGCTGCAGCATGTTGTTTGGCTACCAATGTTCTTGTGCCCCCACTTTTTCCCATGCCTGCAATGGCGACCCGCTTCTTGCAAATACCGCCACCCAGGTCTGCATCAAACAAGCCTTGCTCTATCTCTCTTGCAGCCCTGCACAATATGTCGTCACCAAGTAATTTCTTTGCCCATCTGTCAAAGGTTTTTGTCTTAAAAACGCGTTTTTGATCCGTCATGGAGCGAAACTATAGCACTTTTTACTATAAAAATAGGACTGTCGGTCAAAAGCTGCCATCAAGAGCGACAGCACCCCAACAACAACACCGGAGTCGAATTGGGCAACCGGTAAGCTGCCTGTCGTGACTGGCGGCAATGGGTCTCTAGCGGTAACAGAAGCACGACCTCCAGTGCTCAAATCGTCACCAGTACCGGCACATCTGTCACCACCCAACGCCGACCCGTGAGTAGAGCCAGCCTGTGCTGGTGGATCAGATGATCAAGGGCAAATCAATACACGCGGCCAGGGGAATGCCCTCTGGCGCTTCATGGTCTGCGATGACAAACGCCCGGCTCGGGTGCTGGGCGGCATCGGTCAGCACCTCATGCAGAAAGTTGACGGAGGGCCAGTCCAGCGCGGCAAAGGGTTCGTCGAGCAGGGTAAATGCGGCGCCACTGGCCAAGGCCGTGGCCAGCATCACTTTGCGTTTGGTGCCGGTGGACAGCATGTAGAGGGACTTGCCCAGTTGCTCCTGCACTGAAAAACCCGCCAACAGGTCGGCCAGGTCGGTCGTGCTGAAGTTGGGATACTGCGCCGCTGCCGTGCTTAAAAAATGGCTCACGGGCATGGCGTCATGGGTGTCGGCTCGGGGGTCGACCCTGAAAACCTGCCGGCGATACGCCTCATGCTCCGTCGACAAGGGCAGGCCCTTGAGGGTCAGTTCGCCTTCAGCAGGCGGCACATCGCCTGCCAACAGGGCCAGCATTGTGGTTTTGCCACTGCCATCACCGCCGCGCACCAGGGTGAGCCCGGCCGCAATGACAACCGACCAGCGCTCACACAGCAACCGATCAGGCAGGCAATACGTCACGCCCGACAGTTGCAGGATGGGCGCGGCCTTGGGCCTGTTGGCTTGTGTGACGGCTGCTTGCGGTGCATTGGGGTGCCTGGACGTGTTGTGCATGGCGGCATTTTGGCATTGCCGATGCGCCTGCCGCCCGTTTCTACAATGTTTGGCAGCATCACCGTCAGGCAAACAAAAAGGCACACATCATGAAAAAAGTCAAATGGGGCATTTTGAGCACCGCCAAAATTGGCCGTGAAAAGGTCATTCCGGCGATGCAGCAGGGGCAGTGGAGCCACATCGGGGCCATCGCCTCACGCTCGCTGGCGCAGGCGCAAAAAGTGGCTGATGATATGGGTATCGCCAAGGCCTACGGCTCCTATGACGAACTTTTTTCCGACCCCGACATTGAGGCCATCTACAACCCGCTGCCCAACGACCAGCATGTGGCCATGACGCTGGCCGCTGCCCGCGCTGGCAAACATGTGCTGTGCGAAAAACCCTTTGCCATGAACGCGCGTCAGGCCGAAGCACTGCGCGAAGTGGCGGGCAAGGTGCACATCATGGAGGCTTTCATGGTGCGGTTTCACCCGCAGTGGTTGCGCTCACGCGAGCTGGTGCGCAGCGGCGCCTTGGGTGAACTGCGCACAGTGCAGGCGTTTTTCTCGTACTTCAACCGTCAGCCTGACAACATCCGCAACCTGCCGGCAGTGGGGGGTGGCGCGCTCTATGACATTGGCTGCTACGCCGTGGTGGCGGGTCGCTTTCTGTTTGAATCGGAGCCGCTGCGCGCGGTGGCCCTGTTCGACCGTGACCCCGATTTTCAGACCGACCGCACGGTGACGGCCATGGTGGACTTTGGCGGCGGGCGACGGCTTGACTTCACGGTGTCGACCCAATCGGTACCGTACCAGCGCGTGCAGGCCATCGGCACCAAGCAGCGCCTGGAGCTTGAGATTCCGTTCAACGCGCCGCTGGGTGGGGCCACCCGAATTTTTGTGGACGATGGCAGCGCACCCGGTGGCGCCTCGGCCGTGGCGGAGACCCTGGCACCCTGCAACATGTACACCTTGCAGGGTGATGCCTTCTCTCAAGCGGTGCGCGGAGAAATCGCCCTGCCTTATGGCGTGGAAGATGCCATTTGCAACATGCGCATCCTTGACGCCCTGTTCAAGTCCGGCAACAGCGGGCGCTGGGAAGAGGTCTAAAACACCCAACAAAAAGGGCAGAAGGAGGCGCTCCATCTGCCCTTGCACATCTGCGCCGAGGCACAGATCAGCCTGATTTAAGCATCAGCCTCGCATAGCTTTCAAGACGGCATTAAACGTGGCGCTCGGCCGCATGACGGCCTTGACCTTGGCAGCGTCGGCCAGGTAATAACCACCAATGTCCACCGGTTTGCCCTGCACTGCCTTGAATTCGGCGGTGATTTGCGCCTCGTTGTCGGTCAGCGCTTTGGCCAGCGGCGCGAAATGCGCTTGCAGCTCTTTGTCCTCGGTCTGCGCGGCAAGCTCCTGCGCCCAGTACATGGCCAGGTAAAACTGGCTACCACGGTTGTCAAGCTCGCCGGTGCGGGTGGAAGGCGACTTGCGATTGTCGAGCAATTTTCCGGTGGCATCGTCCAGCGTTTTGGCCAAAATCGTGGCTTTTTTGTTGCCCGTTTTCAGCCCCAAATCTTCCAGCGACACCGCCAGCGCCAGAAATTCTCCCAGCGAATCCCAGCGCAGATGGTTTTCTTCGACCAATTGCTTGACATGCTTGGGCGCAGAGCCACCAGCACCGGTTTCGTACATGCCGCCACCCGCCATCAGCGGCACGATGGACAGCATCTTGGCGCTGGTGCCCAGTTCCATGATGGGGAACAGGTCAGTCAGGTAGTCGCGCAGAATATTGCCGGTGACCGAGATGGTGTCCATGCCGCGGATGACGCGCTCCAGCGTGTAGCGCATGGCGCGCATCTGGGACATGTGCTGGATGTCCAGACCCGTGGTGTCATGGTCTTTCAGGTACAGCTCGACCTTTTTGATCAGTTCGGCTTCATGCGCGCGGTACGGGTCGAGCCAGAAGATGGCCGGCATGCCGGAATTGCGGGCGCGGGTGACGGCCAGCTTGACCCAGTCGCGGATCGGCGCGTCCTTGCACTCGCACATGCGCCAGATGTCGCCGGCTTCAACGTTCTGGGTCAGCAGTACTTCGCCCGTGGCGATGTCAACAATGTTGGCCTCGCCGTCCTCAAGAATTTCGAAGGTTTTGTCGTGTGAACCGTATTCTTCGGCCTGCTGGGCCATCAGGCCGACATTGGGCACGGTGCCCATGGTGACCGGGTCAAAGTTGCCGTTGGTCTTGCAGAAGTTGATCATCTCCTGGTAAATGCGGGCAAAGGTGCTCTCGGGCATCACGGCCTTGGTGTCTTTGGGGCGGCCATCGGCGCCCCACATCTTGCCTCCAATACGGATCATGGCGGGCATGGAGGCATCCACGATCACATCGCTGGGCGAGTGGAAGTTGGTGATGCCCTTGGCCGAATCGACCATGGCCAACTCGGGCCGGTGCTCGTGGCAGGCGTGCAGGTCGCGTTCGATTTCTTCCCGCTTGGACTCCGGCAGGTTGGCGATCTTGTCGTACAGGTTGGACATGCCGTTGTTGACATTGACGCCCAGTTCCTCAAACAGCTTGGCGTGTTTTTCAAACGCTTCCTTGTAGAAAATCCGCACGCAGTGGCCGAACACGATCGGGTGCGACACCTTCATCATGGTGGCCTTGACGTGCAGCGAGAACATCACGCCGGTCTGGCGGCAATCTTCCAACTGTTCTTCATAAAACTCGCACAGCGCCTTTTTGCTCATGAACATGCTGTCGATGATCTCGCCCGCCAGCAGCTTGGTCAGGGGTTTGAGCACCGTGGTCTTGCCGCTTTTGCCAACCAGTTCCATGCGGACATCGCGCGCCTTGTCCAGGGTCAGGGACTTCTCGCCATGGTAGAAGTCGCCCTTGGTCATGTGCGCCACGTGGGTGCGCGACGCCATGCTCCACTTGCCCATGCTGTGCGGGTTTTTGCGGGCATAACGCTTGACGGCCAGCGGGGCACGGCGGTCAGAGTTGCCTTCGCGCAGCACCGGGTTGACCGAGCTGCCCAGGCACTTGGAGTAACGGGTCTTGAGCGCCTTTTCTTCGTCGGTCTTGGGCGCTTCAGGAAAATCAGGAATCTTGAAGCCACGCGCCTGCAGTTCCTTGATGGCGGCGGTGAGCTGCGGCAAGGACGCGCTGATGTTGGGCAGCTTGATGATGTTGGTGTCGGGCAGCAGCGTCAGGCGGCCTAGTTCAGCCAGGGTGTTTGGCACTTTTTGCGCATCGGTCAGGTACTCGGGGAATTCAGCCAGGACACGGGCTGCCACTGAAATGTCACTTTTTTCAATCTCAATGCCCGCCGGCGCGGCGAAAGTACGGATGACCGGAAGAAAAGAACAGGTCGCCAGCAAGGGTGCCTCGTCAGTGAGTGTGTAGATGATTTTTGATTTGGTCATGAGAGTCCTCTAGCTTTTTGATGGGTTGATTTGCCACAATACTATAGAGCGAATCGCTGTCGCGAACCTTGTGGTGGATCTACTTTTTGCAAGATGGCATGTATTTGCGCCCCGGTGCCGCGCCACCCATCCACCGCCATCGCTGGCTCCCAACCCCGACCGTGCCCGTGCTACTCAAGCGCACACCGGCGCACTGTCCGTGGGCAGTTTCAAGGCGAAAGCGTCAATTTTTTGAACAGATTTTGTGCGACCATGGTGATCTCTGGCGTGGCAGGTGCATTACCTGTCGCTGCTTCTGCTTGGAAGGCATTGACGAGTTGATTTGCCAACTCACCCACGTCCTTGATCTGAGTCAGTTTGCCTTGATTGGCCTTGAGCAATAGCTTTTGCACCAAACCAAAACTCGATTTGCCTGCAACCTTGAGCAACGCTCCGCCCCCCGGCACGGTGCCCAGCATAGCCAACGCACGTTCAACGTCATCAACCGTTTCGCCGGTTAAGGCGTCTTTGCCAGTGGTCACGGTGTAGAGCGACAACAGGTTGCCCACGATGGGGCTGGCATCGAGCAAGGTGCGCACTGCTTTGCCCTGAAGCAGCCGCTTGACGGGAATAAGCTGCTCAACGCGGCGAAACAATGTTTCAGCCGTTTTGGTTGAAAAATAGCCACCAATCTCCGCCGCCATACGCACAAGAGGGTCATTGTTGTCTGCAGAGTCTGCTACTCTGACCATGCCAACTTGCATCCCCGGGAACGTTGGCCATTCACCATTGCGCAGCTTGGCCAAAGCCGGGTTCCAGGGCATGGCCGCGACACGTTGGCCAAATTCCTCTGAGAGCTGTAGCTGCTGCATGAACGGTGCCAGACTTTGCGCAAACTCGTTGGCTTGGCGAAAGTCCATCCGCGGGCTGCTGCCAGACTCGCGCGCCACAGCCGCCAGGCGCAACAAGTCACGCTTGGCCGCAGGCAACAGTGCAGTGACTTGTGGCAGCGACAGGGTGGCAAAGTTTTGCGGCACCATGGCCTGGATCTGGGACAGATTCAACTGTTGGACTTGTTGCGTACTTAAAGCCTGAACCTGTTGTTTGGTCAAAGCCGACAACTGACTGGGCTGCAAGGCCTGTAAAGCCGGGGCATCCAAGCTGGCGATCTGTGCTGGGGTGATCTCGCGAATTTGCTCGGTGGACATGCTGGCAAGGCTGTCCGGTGTAACGGTGGCCGGCGGATTTGCAGACGCGTTTGTGCTTGTGCCTGTATCTGTTGAAACCCCAGCGCCTGTCAAGCCCGGCGAGTCAGATGCAGCGGGCTGGTCCGAAATTGTGAGCGGCGCTGAGCCCGCAGCGTCAGAAGGCAACACGCTTTGACCCTGAGTGATGGATGACCCGGCAATTTCCGAATTGCTGATCGAACTGGGTGGAGCCGGTGTTGACACTGAAATTGGCAAAGGTGTAAATGTGGGGGCAACAGTGGCTGAAATCGTTAATGTGCCATTGGTAAACGCCAACGCATAGTTGCTACTGGTCAGCCCGCCGGGCGTAATGGTGTATGTGCCCGGGTTGATGGCACCTTGACTGGTGCCGCTGTAGCTGAGGGCTCCTCCCAGAACGTTGCTGGCCTCCCCATTGACAAAGCCGCTGTAGGCCACCCCATTGCCACCAGAGTAGGCGCCGCCAGTTTGCGCAAATTCCGCGTCATTGGCCGTAACGGTCAAGGGCGCTTTGTTGATGGTCAGCGTGCCATTGGTCAGGGTGCTGAAGTCGTAGTTGGTAGCCGCCAGGGTGCCCGCGCTGGCAGTGATGGTGGCGGCACCAACGTTGGTGCTGGGCGTTGCGGTGGTGCTGGCATCACCTGCGCCGGTGTAGCCCGCTGCGGTGGCGGTAGTTTCACCGTTGACAAAGCCAGTTACCGTGGTGGTCAGGGCCGGGTTGGCGGCGCCGTAGAGTCGGGTCTGGTCGTCAGCGGTCACGGTCAGCGGCGCCTTGTTGATGGTCAGCGTGCCATTGGTGGCGGTGATCAGGTAGTTGCTGTTGGCCAGGGCGGAAGCATCGATGGTGTAGGTGTTGACGTTTTCGCCCGTGGCGCGGGTAAGTACGCCAGTCAGATTGTCGCCAGTGACCAGGTTGCCCGTCGTCACCGCATAGGTCAGTGCCGGATCAGCATCGCCATAGACCTTGCTCTTGGCATCGGCTGTCAGGGTGATCGGGCGCTGTGTGATGGTCAAAACACCGTTTTGCTTGGTGATCAGGTAGTTGCCGTTGGCCAGGGCAGAGGCGTCGATGGTGTAGCTGTTGACGTTTTCGCCCGCCGTACGGGTGAGTGCGCCCGTCAAGGTGTCGGCTCCGACCAGGTTACCCGTCGTGACCGCGTAGGTCAGTGCCGGATCAGCATCGCCATAGACCTTGCTCTTGGCATCGGCTGTCACCGTGATTGGGCGCTGCGTGATGGCAAAGTTGTCGGCAACAAAGTTGATCAAGTAATTGCTGTTGGCCAAAGTACCTTGACCGATGGCGTAGGTGCTGCCCACGTTTTCACCCGCTGCACGGGTCGGCGCACCGGTGAAGGTGTCGCTGCCGACGATGCCGCTATTGATGCCATTGGCCTCGGTTGCGTAGGTCAGGGTTGGGTCGGTGTTG
>Ga0156771_155_pt1 | contig 154597 bp, 169 predicted proteins | sample RifOxyD3_FD_116170 | JGI IMG/M metagenome (GOLD analysis project Ga0156771, IMG submission 116170) | Burkholderiales bacterium RIFOXYD12_FULL_59_19 | reverse complement strand
CAGCGCTACGCCCAAACCTGGACCGGCGACAACACCACCAGTTGGGAAACCATGCGCTGGAACATCCGCACGGGTCTCCAAATGTCCCTGTCGGGCATGTTTAACATCGGCCATGACGTCGGCGGCTTCGCGGGTCCGACACCCGAGCCTGAGCTGTTTTTGCGCTGGGTGCAGGCGTGTTGCCTGAACCCGCGCATGGTGATGAATTCCTGGAAAGCGGACGGCACCGTCAACGTGCCCTGGCTGCACCCGGCGGTGACGGCGGATGTGGCGGCGGCGATCCGGCTGCGTTACACCTTGATGCCCTATTTGTGGTCGCTCTTCGAGCGCGCTCATCGCTTGCACCAACCCATCATTCGCCCGACCTTTTATGACTTTCCGGATGACGCGCAATGTTTCGCCGACAGCGACGACTTCATGCTCGGTGATGCCCTGCTGGTCGCGCCGGTGGTGCAGGCTGGCGCTACGTCACGCAGCGTCTACCTGCCCCAAGGTCCCGAGGCGTGGTTTGATTTTCACACCGGCGCACGCTTCGAGGCCGGCCAAGTGCACACGGTGGCGGCGCCGTTGTCCGCACTGCCCTTGTTCGCCCGCTGCGGTGCGACGATTGCGGTCGCGGCCGGCGTCGCAGGCCGTCATCGCCATGACGATCCAGCGAGCGGCGTGCGGAGTTTTTCGGGCTAGGGAACTTTGCAAAACCGACTACGGAAAATGAAGCCTATGCCACTTGAATCCACGCCGCGGCCGACGCGGCGCCATGAACTGATCGCCCGGCTGGCCCAAGCCTGTCAGTATGACATCGCCATCATCGGCGGCGGCGCCACCGGTCTGGGCGTGGCGCTGGACGCTGCCGCGCGTGGCCTGCGCGTGGTTTTGGTTGAATCGCATGATTTTGCCAAGGGCACTTCGTCCCGCTCGACCAAGCTGGTGCACGGTGGCGTGCGTTATTTGGCGCAGGGCAATATTTCTCTGGTGCGGGAAGCCCTGCATGAACGCACGCTGTTGCTGAATAACGCGTCTTATCTGGCGCAGCCGTTGCCGTTTGTGATGCCGACCTATCGCTGGTGGGAGGCCGGGTTCTACGGCGCGGGACTGAAAATGTACGACGTGCTGGCAGGGCGCGCTGGCTTGGGCAAAACAGAACTTTTGGGACGCAGGAAGACGCTGGCGTATTTGCCCACGCTGCGCGCTCAGGGGCTGCAAGGGGGGGTGAAATATTGGGACGGGCAATTCAATGATGCGCGTCTGGCCATTGTGCTGGCGCGCACGGCGGCCAGTCATGGGGCGCTGTTGGTCAACTATTGCCGTGCTACCGGACTGACCTATGACAACGGCAAAGTTTCCGGTTTGCTGTGCGAAGACCAACTGACGGGAAATCGGTATCAGCTCCAAAGCCGGTGCGTCGTTAATGCCACCGGGGTTTGGGTAGATGAATTGCGACAAAAAGATGGATTGGCTGTGCCTGGTGAGCACGGCCGCGCCACGCAGCCCCTGGTGGCGCCCAGCCAAGGTGTGCATATGGTGGTGGAGCGTGATTTTCTGGCGGCCGACGTGGCCATGATGGTGCCCAAGACAGCCGACGGGCGCGTGTTGTTTGCCGTGCCCTGGCTCGGAAAAGTCATTCTGGGCACCACCGACACGCCACGCCATGATCTGGCCCGTGAGCCCATGGCTTTCGGAGATGAAATCGAATTTATTTTGAGTGAATCCGACAAATACCTGCGTCGCGCTCCCACGCGGGCAGATGTTAAAAGCATTTGGGTGGGACTGCGCCCCCTGGTCAAGCCGCCGCAGGATGAGGGCAACAATACCAAAGGACTGAGCCGGGAGCACACGATTTTGGTCAGCCGCAGTGGTCTAGTGACTGTCACGGGCGGCAAGTGGACGACGTATCGGGCCATGGCCGAGGATGTGCTTGAGAAGTGTGCTGAGCATCAACTGATTGCCTCGACGCAGGCGGGCGTCACAAAAAACCTGCGGTTGTTGGGCAGCCATGCTTTGTCGGACGTGGTTTCTGCCTCTGTGCGGTCGTTGAGCGAAGCGCCAGGCTGGCATTCTTACGGCTCTGAGGAGTCATTCATTAAAACACTGCCAGGTGCAGCCGAGGAGTTGTGCTCTGGCCTGACCATTGCCATGGTGCGCTTTGCCGCACGCTATGAATATGCATTGACGGTGGAGGATGTGTTGGCCAGGCGATCACGCCTGCTGTTTCTGGATGCGCGTCTTGCCATTGAACTCGCCCCCCGCGTCGGTGAAATCTTGCGTGAAGAAACCCAAAAGGACCCAAAAGTTCAGGAATTCCAGTCGTTGGCAGCCAACTATTTGCTTCAGTCCTAAATTTTTTTTTGACCGGCCCCTGTTTTCAGGGCATAATACGAGGCTTCGCGTTAAACCGAAGTGTCTGCCCCAACCTAACAACATGAGTGGTTCATGTTGCATGTGACGGGCCCAAGACTGACTGAAACCAAATTTGCATCGTGCGGGTTTGCTTTTGGTGCAAGTTGGGAATTAAACAAATGATCCAAACCGAATCTCGACTCGAAGTCGCCGACAACACTGGCGCCAAGTCCGTTCTGTGCATTAAGGTGCTGGGCGGATCCAAACGTCGCTACGCCAGCGTAGGCGACATTATTAAAGTGAGCATTAAAGAAGCTGCGCCTCGTGGTCGCGTCAAAAAGGGCGATGTCTACAGTGCTGTGGTTGTGCGCACGGCCAAGGGAATCCGTCGCAGCGATGGCTCTTTGGTTAAGTTTGACGGCAATGCGGCAGTGTTGCTCAATGCCAAGCTCGAGCCTATCGGCACGCGTATCTTCGGACCAGTGACGCGCGAATTGCGCACTGAAAAGTTCATGAAGATCGTGTCTCTGGCACCTGAAGTTTTGTAAGGACATCACATGAACAAGATTCGCAAAGGCGACGATGTCATCGTGCTCACTGGGCGCGATAAAGGCAAGCGTGGCAAAGTTACATCGCGCAAAGATGATTCGCATCTCCTTGTTGAAGGTGTCAATATCGTCAAGAAGCACACCAAGCCCAACCCCATGAAGGGTGAGGCAGGTGGTATTGTTGAGAAAACCATGGCGATTCACCAGTCCAATGTTGCAATTTTTAATGCAACAAGTGGCAAGGCTGATCGCGTCGGTATCAAATTGCAAGCTGACGGCAAGCGCGTTCGCGTTTACAAGTCCAGCGGCGAAGAAATCAAGGTGGCATGAACATGGCTCGTTTGCAACAACTTTACCGTGAAAAATTGGCTCCCGAGTTGATGGCCAAGTTTGGCTACAAGTCGCCAATGCAAGTTCCTCGTCTGACCAAGATCACGCTCAACATGGGTGTGAGCGAAGCCGTCGCCGACAAGAAGGTGATGGATCACGCCGTGGGTGACATGTCGAAAATCGCAGGTCAGAAGCCCGTGGTCACGATGTCCAAAAAAGCGATTGCCGGTTTCAAGATTCGTGAGAATCAGGCTATTGGCTGCATGGTTACTCTGCGCGGTGCGCAAATGTATGAGTTCTTGGATCGCTTTGTCAGCGTCGCCCTGCCGCGAGTGCGTGACTTCCGTGGTATTTCCGGTCGTTCATTTGACGGTCGTGGTAACTACAACATCGGCGTGAAAGAACAAATTATTTTCCCTGAAATTGAGTATGACAAGGTTGACGCCTTGCGTGGTCTCAATATCAGTATCACGACAACGGCCAAGTCCGATGATGAGTGCAAGGCACTTCTCGCTGGTTTCCGTTTCCCCTTCAAGAACTGAGGTGATCTGTGGCTAAGATGGCTTTAATCGAGCGCGAGCTCAAAAGAGACAAACTGGTTGCCAAGTACGCAAAGAAACATGCGGAATTGAAGGCGATCTCAACGGATGCAAAGCGCACTGATGAAGAGCGCGCTGCGGCACGCCTTGGTCTGCAACTGTTGCCCCGTAATGCAAACCCAACTCGGCAGCGTAACCGTTGCGCCATCACTGGACGCCCCCGCGGTACGTTCCAGCAATTTGGTTTGGCACGTGCGAAGATTCGCGAAATGGCTTTTGCTGGTGAAATACCCGGCATTGTCAAGGCCAGCTGGTAATCGGTAGGAGAAATAGATATGAGTATGAGTGATCCGATCGCCGACCTGTTGACCCGCATTCGCAATGCGCAAATGGTTGCAAAAACTTCTGTTCGTGTGCCTTCTTCCAAAGTAAAGGTTGCGATTGCCCAAGTCCTGATGGATGAAGGTTATATCGATGGGTTCAAGGTCAATCCAGCCGACGGCAAGCCTGAGCTGGAAATCGCCTTGAAGTACTACGCTGGTCGTCCGGTGATTGAGCGCATTGAGCGCGTCAGTCGTCCTGGTCTGCGTGTGTACCGTGGCAGCGATGCCATTCCGCAAGTTCAAAACGGCCTGGGTGTGGCAATTGTCACAACGCCCAAGGGTGTCATGACCGACCGCAAGGCGCGCGCTACCGGTGTCGGTGGCGAAGTACTTTGCTACGTCGCCTAAAGCGTGACATTGAGAGGAAATACAAGATGTCCCGTATAGCAAAAATGCCCGTGACCATCCCCGCAGGGGTTGATGTGACGGTTGGTGAGCAAAGTGTCAGTGTCAAGGGCGCCGGCGGTTTGCTGACCCTGACGCAAAACATGCTGGTCAAAATTTCCAGCGACGCTGGCAAGCTTAGCTTCTCTGCGGCTAACGAAACCCGCGAAGCAGATGCAATGGCCGGTACCATGCGCCAGTTGGTCAACAACATGGTGGTCGGTGTCAGTAAAGGCTTTGAGAAAAAGTTGACGCTGATTGGTGTGGGTTACAAGGCGCAAGCGACTGGCAATAAGCTCAATTTGACGGTGGGGTATTCTCATCCGGTCAATATTGACATGCCTGCCGGCATCACTGTCGCAACCCCCACGCCGACAGAAGTTTTGATCAAGGGTGCTGACCGTCAGCGCGTTGGTCAGATCGCAGCTGAAATTCGTGCGGTCCGTCCGCCTGAGCCCTACAAAGGCAAGGGCATTCGGTACTCAGACGAAAAAGTCGCCATCAAAGAAACCAAAAAGAAATAAGGATCTGCAACATGTTGAGCAAAAAAGAGCAGCGTCTTCGCAGAGCCCGTCAAACCCGGATTCGCATCGCCCTTCAAGGCGTTGCCCGGTTGACGGTGAATCGCACCAACTTGCACATCTACGCCAGTGTAATTTCTGGCGATGGCAGCAAAGTTTTGGCCACCGCATCGACGGCAGAAGCCGAAGTGCGTCAGTCATTGGGTGGATCTGGTAAAGGTGGCAATGTTGCTGCTGCCCAGGTCATTGGTAAGCGTTTGGCTGAAAAGGCAAAAGCTGTTGGTGTTGAAAAAGTAGCGTTTGATCGTGCAGGATTTGCGTACCATGGCCGCGTTAAAGCGTTGGCTGATGCGGCACGCGAAGCTGGCTTGCAGTTCTAAGCAGATCGGAAATTAAGATGGCTAAAGTACAAGCAAAAATGCAAGGTAAGGCTGAAGGGCCTGAGGATGGTCTGCGCGAAAAAATGATCGCGATCAACCGAGTCACGAAAGTGGTCAAGGGTGGTCGTATTCTGGGATTCGCAGCGCTGACTGTTGTTGGTGATGGTGATGGCACCGTGGGCATGGGTAAGGGAAAATCGAAAGAAGTTCCTGCTGCCGTGCAAAAAGCCATGGAAGAAGCACGTCGCAACATGACCAAGGTGTCACTCAAAAATGGTTCCATTCACCACAAGGTGATGGGGCACCATGGCGCCGCATCGGTCATGATGGCACCAGCCCCCAAGGGTACGGGCATCATTGCGGGTGGTCCCATGCGCGCCGTGTTTGAAGTCATTGGCATTACAGACATCGTGGCCAAGAGCCATGGTTCCTCGAATCCATACAACATGGTTCGCGCCACCTTGGACGCGCTGTCGCATGCTACAACGCCATCTGTCGTTGCTGCCAAGCGTGGTAAGACGATCGAAGAAATTTTTGCTTAATTGGAGTTTTTAAAAATGACAACGCAAAAAAAAGTAACCGTTCAACTTGTGCGTAGCCCGATTGGTTGCGCAGAGTCACACCGTGCGACTGTCCGTGGTTTGGGTTTGCGCAAGATGCGCAGCACCAGCGAATTGGTGGATACGCCAGAAGTCCGCGGCATGATCAACAAAATCAGCTACTTGGTTAAAGTGCTGTAAGAGGTAAATGATGGAACTCAATGGCATCAAGCCGGCTGACGGCGCTAAACATTACAAACGCCGTGTTGGTCGCGGCATTGGATCAGGTCTTGGTAAAACGGCTGGCCGTGGTCACAAAGGTCAAAAATCTCGTGCTGGTGGCTACCACAAGGTGGGCTTTGAAGGCGGTCAAATGCCTATGCAGCGTCGGCTTCCCAAGCGTGGCTTCAAGTCTGCACTGCTGAAGTTCAACGCAGAAGTCACTTTGTCGGCACTGAATCTGCTTGATGTGGCAGATATCGATGTGCTCGTGCTCAAGCAGGCTGGCCTTGTGGGTGAGTTGGCCAAGGTGGTCAAAATCATCAAGACGGGTGAAGTCACCAAAGCTTTCAAGCTCAATGGCGTCGGTGCGACGGCCGCCGCCAAACTTGCAATTGAAGCTGCCGGCGGCAGTGTCGCTTAATACAGAATCAGGATTGGTGTAAGTGGCTACCAGTACGGCTCTCTCGGCAAAAACGGACAAATACGGCGATTTGCGTCGTCGTCTGGTGTTTTTGTTGCTCGCCCTTGTGGTTTACCGTGTGGGCGCACACATCCCGGTGCCTGGCATCGATCCGGTTCAGTTGCAACAATTTTTTAAGGGGCAACAGGGTGGCATTCTTGGCATGTTCAACATGTTTTCGGGTGGCGCGCTGTCCAGATTCACCATCTTTGCACTAGGTATCATGCCGTACATTTCGGCGTCGATCATTATGCAATTGTTGGGGTATGTGCTGCCAGCTTTTGAACAGCTGAAAAAAGAAGGTGAGGCTGGTCGTCGCAAGATCACCCAGTACACCCGTTACGGTACGCTTGGCTTGGCATTGTTCCAGTCCTTGGGGATCGCGGTGGCGCTTGAGAGTTCTGCTGGATTGGTGATCGACCCCGGTTTTGCCTTTCGCATGACTGCAGTTGTGACACTGACTGCAGGTACGCTGTTCTTGATGTGGCTTGGTGAGCAAATTACGGAGCGTGGACTCGGTAATGGTATCTCTATTCTGATCTTTGCTGGCATTGCCGCTGGTCTGCCAAGTGCTGTGGGTGGTTTGCTTGAATTGGTTCGGACCGGTGCCATGAGCATCATTGTTTCCATGTTGATTGTGGTGTTGGTTGGGTTGGTGACATATTTTGTTGTATTTGTTGAGCGTGGCCAGCGCAAAATTCTTGTGAACTATGCACGGCGGCAGGTTGGTAACAAGGTTTATGGCGGGCAGTCTTCACATTTGCCACTCAAACTGAATATGGCTGGTGTGATTCCTCCAATTTTTGCATCGTCGATCATTCTTCTTCCCGCCACGGTTGTTGGTTGGTTCAGCGCGGGTGACTCGATGCGTTGGTTGAAAGATATTGCGGGTTCCTTGACGCCTGGTCAGCCTATTTATGTCATGTTGTATGCAGCAGCGATTATTTTCTTTTGCTTCTTTTATACCGCACTGGTATTTAATAGCCGAGAAACCGCGGACAATCTGAAGAAAAGCGGCGCTTTTGTTCCTGGTATTCGCCCCGGTGATAATACCGCCAAGTACATCGACAAGATTTTGCTTCGTTTGACATTTGTCGGTGCCATGTACATTACGCTGGTTTGTTTGCTGCCGGAGTTTTTGATTCTCAAGTACAACGTACCGTTTTACTTTGGTGGTACATCACTACTGATTATTGTTGTGGTGACCATGGACTTCATGGCCCAAGTGCAAAACTATTTGATGTCGCAGCAGTATGAGTCTTTGCTGAAAAAAGCCAACTTTAAGGCTTCCTGAGATTAAATATATGGCTAAAGACGACGTTATTCAAATGCAAGGCGAGATTGTAGAAAATCTTCCCAATGCAACCTTCAGGGTCAAACTTGAAAACGGTCATATTGTTCTGGGGCATATTTCCGGAAAGATGCGCATGCATTACATCCGAATCTTGCCCGGTGATAAGGTGACTGTAGAGCTTACACCGTATGATTTGAGCCGGGCACGTATTGTGTTTCGCGCCAAGTAGTTTTAACTGTTTACGAATTGTTTAGGAGAACGCAATGAAAGTTTCGGCTTCGGTCAAGAAAATTTGCCGCAACTGCAAGATTATTCGGCGTAAGGGTGTGGTTCGTGTGATTTGTACAGATCCACGTCACAAACAGCGTCAGGGTTAATTGCAAGAGTTATAGAGGATCAAAATGGCACGTATCGCTGGTATCAATATTCCACCACAAAAGCACTCCGAAATTGGTTTAACCGCCATTTTTGGTATTGGACGCAGTCGCGCCCGCAAGATTTGCGAATCTTGTGGTGTTGATTACGCCAAAAAAATCAAGGATCTGACAGATTCTGAACTCGAAAAAGTGCGTGATGAAGTCGCCAAATTCACTATCGAAGGTGATTTGCGTCGCGAAACCACCATGAACATCAAGCGTTTGATGGACATTGGTTGTTACCGTGGCTTTAGGCATCGTCGTGGCTTGCCCTTGCGTGGTCAGCGCACGCGTACCAATGCGCGTACGCGCAAAGGTCCTCGTAAAGCAGCGGCTTCTCTCAAGAAATAACAGGCACTGAAAGTTCATTATGGCTAAAGCTCCATCCAATAATGCTGCACAGCGCGTTCGCAAGAAGGTTCGCAAGAACGTTGCTGACGGCATTGCACACGTGCACGCTTCCTTTAACAACACCATCATCACCATTACTGACCGCCAGGGGAATTCCCTTGCCTGGGCTTCTTCTGGTGGTCAGGGTTTTAAAGGCTCCAGAAAGTCAACTCCTTTTGCAGCACAGGTAGCTTCAGAAGTAGCAGGCCGCACCGCCATTGAGCAAGGTATCAAGAACCTTGATGTTGAGATCAAAGGCCCCGGTCCTGGTCGCGAGTCTTCGGTTCGTGCCCTGGCTGCCCTCGGCATTCGGATCAACATGATTGCTGATGTGACGCCGGTTCCGCACAACGGTTGCCGTCCACAGAAGCGTCGTCGCATCTAATTTTTCAAACCAAGCCCACCGCCAATGTGTTTGCACATTGGCTCCCGCTTTTTTAAGCGGTAGATGATCAAAAAGGAAATTCAAGTGGCACGTTTTTTAGGCCCCAAAGGCAAACTATCTCGCCGTGAAGGCACCGACCTGTTTTTGAAGAGCGCGCGCCGCTCCATTGGTGACAAGGTTAAATTTGATTCCAAGCCAGGTCAGCACGGCCGCACTTCTGGTGCTCGCACGTCCGATTTCGGTATTCAACTGCGTGAGAAGCAAAAAGTCAAACGTATGTATGGCGTTCTTGAAAAGCAATTCCGCCGTTATTTTGAAGAAGCTGACCGTCGCAAGGGTAACACCGGTGCTAACCTGTTGGCCTTGCTTGAAACACGCCTTGACAACGTCGTTTACCGGATGGGGTTCGGCTCTACCCGTGCTGAATCGCGTCAGTTGGTTTCTCATAAAGCCATTTTGGTGAACACCAAGTCTGTGAATATTCCTTCCTACCTGGTGAAGGCTGGCGACGTCGTGTCTGTTCGTGAAAAATCGAACAAACAAACGCGTATTGTTGAGGCCTTGCAACTGGCACAACAAGTTGGTATGCCTGCTTGGGTTGAAGTCAATATTGAGAAGGCCGAAGGCGTTTTCAAATCTGTACCAGATCGTGATCAATTTGCCGCCGACGTAAATGAATCACTGATTGTCGAGCTGTATTCACGTTAAGTGTAAGCAGCCTATGTTTTGGCAACCGAGGGTTTATGGCTCATCTGTTGCATCGTAAGCCTTTACCGGTGTAAGTCACCGGGGGTATCAAGAGGATTTGTACATGCAAAATATTTTACTAAAACCTAAGGCTATCAATGTTGAGCAGTTATCTGCCAACAGGGCCAAGGTTGTATTAGAGCCTTTTGAAAGAGGTTATGGTCATACCTTGGGTAATGCCCTGCGCCGCGTGCTGCTTTCTTCCATGCCGGGTTTTGCGCCTACTGAGGTAACTATCGCTGGTGTTCTTCATGAGTACTCTTCTATTGAAGGTGTTCACGAAGACGTCGTCAACATTTTGCTTAATCTCAAGGGTATTGTTTTCAAACTTTACAACCGTGATGAAGTGACGTTGAGCTTGCGTAAAGACACTGAAGGTGTTGTTTGCGCCGGTGATATTCAGACGCCGCATGATGTTGAAATCATCAATCCCGATCACGTGATTGCTAATTTGGCGCATGGTGGCAAGCTTGACGTACAGATCAAGGTGGAGCGTGGTCGCGGCTATGTACCGGGTACCTTGCGCCGTCATCTGGATGACACGACGAAGTCAATTGGTCGCATCGTCCTGGATGCTTCGTTTTCACCTGTTAAACGTGTTAGCTACACGGTGGAAAGCGCGCGTGTCGAGCAGCGTACCGACCTGGACAAGTTGATTCTGGACATTGAAACGAATGGCGCGCTCTCTGCAGAGGATGCTGTGCGTGCTTCGGCCAAGATCCTCATTGAGCAGATGTCCGTTTTTGCCCAGCTTGAAGGGGGTGACGTTGACTCCATCATTGCATCACCTGTGCGCGGCGGCAGTTCCAACTTTGACCCCGTGCTGTTGCGCCCGGTAGATGAGCTGGAGTTAACGGTTCGTTCTGCCAACTGTCTGAAAGCTGAGAATATTTATTACATTGGTGATCTGATTCAGCGCACCGAGAATGAGCTGCTAAAGACACCCAATTTGGGCAGGAAGTCGCTCAATGAAATCAAGGAAGTGCTGGCTTCCCGTGGCTTGACTTTAGGCATGAAGCTTGAAAGCTGGCCTCCAGTTTCACTTGAAAAACGGTAATACAAATTTACCGATGTGACATAGACAGTACCTGATACGGCTGTTTTAATTAAATAAAGGAAATCATAATGCGTCACGGACTAGGTCTTCGTAAATTAAATCGCACTTCTTCCCATCGTTTGGCGATGCTGCGTAACATGATGAATTCTCTGATTGAGCATGAAGTTATTAAAACAACGGTGCCCAAGGCCAAAGAATTGCGTCGTGTGGTCGAGCCAATGATCACTTTGGCTAAAACTGCGACACTTGCCAACCGTCGTCTGGCTTTTGATCGCTTGCGTGATCGTGACTCGGTTGTCAAATTGTTCAATGTCTTGGGTCCTCGTTTTAACGCCCGTCCAGGCGGCTATACACGGATCCTGAAAATGGGTTTTCGCGTGGGTGATAACGCGCCGATGTGTATCGTGGAGCTGGTTGACCGTGGGTCAGAAACTGTTACGCCAGAAGCTGAAACAGCCGCTTAATCGGTTACAATACAAACATACCGCGCGATGGAGCAGTCTGGTAGCTCGTTGGGCTCATAACCCAAAGGTCGGAGGTTCAAATCCTTCTCGCGCAACCATTCAAAAGCCTACGTTAGTGGGCTTTTTTTTTGTGTCTGCCGGTCTAAATGGTTTTTGAACTTAAACTGTCCACACAATGTATTTAACGATCATCTGATTTCCATTTGCGGCTTGGCCGTTTTTTTGCTGTGAACAAGCTCCCATGACGAACTACCCCTTGACCGAACTACCCGATACCTTGCCAACCGTATTGCCGCGATGTGCTGATGTAGTGCGTCAAACAGCGGAAACAAAAATTTCGGTTCGTGTCAATCTGGACGGTACTGGGCAAGCGCATTTGCATACGGGAATTGGTTTTTTCGACCACATGCTTGATCAAATTGCCCGTCATGCTCTGATTGACCTGGACATTGATGCCGACGGTGATCTCCATATTGATGGTCATCACACGGTTGAAGATGTGGGTATTACTCTGGGTCAGGCGGTGTACAAAGCCGTGGGCGACAAAAAAGGGATTCGACGTTATGGACATGCCTATGTGCCCCTGGATGAGGCCTTGAGCCGGGTGGTGATTGATTTTTCCGGGCGCCCAGGCTTGGTCATGGATGTTCCCTTTACCAGCGGCATGATTGGTAACTTTGACAGCCAATTGATGCATGAATTTTTTCAGGGCTTTGTCAACCACGCGTTGGTGACGCTGCACATTGACAACCTCAAGGGGGTCAACGCCCACCATCAGGCGGAGACCGTGTTCAAGGCTTTTGCCCGTGCCATGCGCGCAGCACTGGAGATCGATCCCCGTGCCTTGGGGAGCATTCCTTCGACCAAAGGTTCACTCTGATCCTGTCTGGCCTGCCATTCTGTTTTCTTCCAATGGAGACCAACCAGCCATGAATTCCGTCGTCATTCACGACTTAAGAAAAGTGGTGGCTGTCGTCGATTACGGCATGGGCAATTTGCGCTCGGTTTCGCAGGCGGTAAAAGCAGCGGCCGTGGGTACCGACTTTGAGGTGTTGATCACCCAGGACCCTGATGTGGTGCGTGCTTCCGAACGGGTTGTGCTGCCGGGTCAAGGGGCCATGCCAGACTGCATGCGCGAGTTGCGCGAATCCGGCCTGCTGCAATCGGTCCTGGAGGCAGCCGCCAGCAAGCCTTTGTTTGGTGTCTGTGTGGGCATGCAAATGCTGCTGGATCACAGTGCTGAGGGGGACACCCCAGGCCTTGGCTTAATCCACGGCGAGGTCGTTAAATTTGACCTGATCGGGCAATTGCAGCCTGATGGCAGCCGGTACAAGGTTCCGCAAATGGGTTGGAACCAGGTTTGGCGCAATAACCATGACGTCGCGTCGCATCCGGTCTGGGGCGAGGTGCCTGATGGTAGTTATTTCTATTTTGTGCACAGCTTTTACGCCAAACCGTCTGATCTGCGCCACAGCGTAGGAGAAACCGACTATGGTCATCGCTTCAGTTCAACCATTGCCCGTGATAATATTTTTGCCACCCAGTTTCACCCTGAAAAAAGCGCTGAACATGGTCTGAGCCTGTACCGTAATTTCCTCCACTGGAATCCTTGAATTTATTTTTTCACCAGTCGTGCTGCGTTAGCCGAAGCCTATTCACTCCCTCTCACTGAAGCATCATGCTTTTAATTCCTGCCATTGATCTTAAAGACGGCCATTGTGTGCGCCTGCAACAGGGCGACATGACACTTTCAACCACCTTCAGCGAAGAGCCATCGGTCATGGCGCGCAGTTGGGTTGACAAGGGCGCGCGTCGGGTCCACCTTGTGGATCTGAATGGCGCCTTTGCCGGGCAGCCTAAAAATGAGGCGGCCATTCGCAAGATCCTCAAAACCATTGGCAGCGAGGTGGATGTTCAGTTGGGTGGCGGTATACGTGATCTTGACACAATTGAACGTTACCTGGATGCTGGATTGCGCTACGTCATCATTGGTACTGCAGCCGTGCGAAATCCGGGCTTTTTGCAGGATGCCTGCACCGCCTTCGGCGGCCACATCATCGTCGGTCTGGATGCCAAAGACGGCAAAGTGGCCACTGATGGTTGGAGCAAGCTGACCCGGCATGACGTCATCGACTTGGCCAAGAAATTTGAAGATTTTGGTGTCGAGTCCATCATTTACACGGACATTGGTCGCGACGGTATGCTTACGGGCATCAATATCGACGCGACTGTGCGCCTTGCCCAAGCGTTAACCATTCCCGTGATCGCCTCAGGCGGCCTGTCCAAGCTTTCCGACATCGAGGCCTTGTGCGCAGTCGAGGAAGAGGGCGTTGAAGGCGTGATCTGTGGCCGTGCCATTTACAGTGGCGACTTGGACTTTGAAGCTGCGCAAGAGCGGGCCGACGAGCTTAACGGTTGAGCGGCAGACCTTTTCGTGTTAGCCAAACGTATCATTCCCTGCCTTGACGTCACGGGCGGGCGGGTTGTCAAAGGTGTCAATTTTGTCGAATTGCGAGATGCTGGCGATCCGGTAGAAATTGCTGCGCGTTACAACGAACAGGGTGCGGATGAGCTTACTTTTTTGGACATCACTGCCACCAGCGACGGACGTGATCTGATTTTGCACATCATAGAAGCGGTGGCCAGTCAAGTGTTTATCCCGCTGACGGTGGGCGGTGGTGTGCGCACGGTGGATGATGTGCGTCGCCTGCTCAATGCTGGCGCGGATAAAACCAGTTTTAACTCTGCAGCCATCGCTAATCCGCAGATCATTCGTGATGCATCGGGTAAATATGGCGCGCAGTGTATTGTGGTGGCCATTGATGCCAAGCGACGTGCGGGTGCCGATCTTCATCGGCTGGACGCGCAAGAGCAGGCTGCAGGCGAGGGCTGGGATGTGTACAGCCATGGCGGGCGCAAAAACACCGGCCTGGACGCTGTGGCCTGGGCGCGCCAAATGGCAGCGTTTGGCGCCGGTGAGATCTTGCTCACCAGCATGGACCGTGACGGCACCAAGGCCGGCTTTGATCTGGCCCTGACCCGTGCTGTCAGCGACGCTGTCAGCGTGCCAGTGATCGCCTCGGGTGGCGTTGGCACGCTCGACCACTTGGCGGATGGCATACAACTTGGCGGAGCCGACGCGGTGTTGGCCGCCAGTATTTTTCACTATGGCGAGTTCACCGTCGCACAAGCCAAAGCCCATATGGCGGCGCGCGGTATCCCGGTGAGAATCTGATTTCTGGCCCGATAAATCATCGACAATCTGGCCATGAACTGGTTAGACACACTCAAATGGGATGCGCAAGGCCTCATTCCTGCCATAGCGCAAGAGCAGGGCAGTGGCGACGTGCTGATGATGGCCTGGATGAATCGCGAAGCCCTGCAAAAAACTGCCGAGTTGGGCCGTGCGGTGTATTTCAGTCGTTCGCGCAACAAACTCTGGTTCAAGGGCGAAGAATCCGGTCATGTGCAGACCGTGCATGAGATTCGGCTGGATTGCGACCAGGATGTGATTTTGCTCCAGGTCACCCAGACCGGTCACACACCGGGCTTGGCGTGCCATACGGGTCGGCATAGTTGTTTTTACAGTGTGTATGACAATGGGGACTGGAAAGTAGTTGATCCGGTCCTGAAAGACCCTCAAACCATTTATAAAGCCTGATGTGCCCCAATACAAACTCTGCTGATTCCCTGGCTGCGCTGGCCGCTGTTATTGCGTCCCGCTTGCCAGCCCATGGGGGTGACCCGGAGGCCAGCTATGTGGCCCGTTTGTTGCACAAAGGGCCTGACGCATTTTTGAAAAAAATTGGCGAGGAGGCCACTGAGGTGGTGATGGCCGCCAAAGATGCTGACCATGGAGGCGACACAAGCAAGATCGTCTATGAAGTGGCCGACCTGTGGTTTCACAGCATGATTGCCTTGGCGCATTACGGCCTGAGTCCTGCGGATGTGATTGCCGAACTGCTGCGCCGTGAAGGTACCAGCGGCCTGGAAGAAAAAGCCATGCGCAAGGTTAAGGCGCGCGAGGCACAAGGAGACGCAGCATGACCCAGGATTTCACTACCCCCCCCAAAAAAAACGACGGCACTGAATGGCGTGAACTTGACCTGCAAACGCTCAACGGACTCAACGCATGGGGCACAGTCAGTTATGTGCTGCATTTGATCGTGGCCGTAGGGGCATTGATTCCGGGGGGGCAGTTTGGCCCGATGTTGCTCATCATTGCGCTGGTGATTGACCTCGTCAAGCGCAGTGATGCAGATGGCACCTGGCATGCCACGCATTTCAGTTGGCGTATCCGCACCGTCATCATTGCTGCGTTGCTGTATTTGGTCACTGCACCCCTTTGGTTGTTATTTTTACTGCCTGGCTGGCTCGCCTGGCTGGCCATTTCAGTCTGGTTTTTGTACCGTATTGTCAGCGGTATGGTGCGCATGAACAAAGGTTTGCCCATGGAGGTGCCAGCATGATCGAGCAGGTGGTACACAATGATCCAGATTGTCTTTTTTGCAAGATTGTTACCGGCAAGATTCCATCAAGATTGGTTTATCAGGACGAGGACTTGTATGCGTTTCATGACATTCACCCTTGGGCGCCTGTGCATTTTCTGATCATCCCCAAACTGCACATCCCCTCCATGGCGCTGCTCACCGAAGAGCATGCCGCGCTGATGGGGCGCATGATGGTATTGGTTCCCAAGTTGGCCCGGCAGGAAGGGTGTAACCCCTATCCACAGGGTGGATTCCGGATGTTGGCCAATACCGGAGCGGAAGGCGCACAAGAAGTACACCACCTTCACGTGCACGTGATGGGTGGCCCGCGCCCCTGGTTGCGGGGTTAAATTTTGCTTTGTCGGCGCGCCAATTGGGTGCGCCCCTTAAAATCCAAAGATTCTTTAGGAGACCACGATGGGTTCATTTTCTATTTGGCATTGGTTGATTGTTCTGTTGATCGTCATCATGGTGTTTGGCACCAAAAAACTTAAAAATATTGGCGGAGACCTGGGCGGCGCGGTCAAGGGTTTCAAGGACGGCATGAAAGAAGGTGGCGCTGCACCGGACGACAAGGCCACTGATGCGGCAAAGGTCAGCAATGCTGGCGCAGCCGAAAAAACTACGATCGACGTCGAAGCCAAGCAAAAGTCGTGATGAGTGCACGGTTGGCAGCGGCTGGCATAGCGCGAGGCCCGCATGATTGATCTCGGTATTTCCAAGCTGGCCATGATTGGTGCCGTGGCATTGATTGTCATAGGTCCCGAAAAGCTGCCCCGTGTGGCGCGCACCGTGGGCACCCTGATCGGCAAGGCACAGCGCTATGTGAGTGACGTCAAGGCCGAGGTCAGTCGTTCCATGGAGTTTGACGAACTCAAAAAAATGAAGGACAGCGTCGAAAGTGCGGCCAAAGACGTCAGCCAGTCGATGCAAGCCAGTGCGACAGATTTTGAAAAAACCTGGGCCGAGGCCACCCAGGTGGGTTCCGAGTCTGGTTCGGACTACCAGATCACATTGCCCGAACCCGTGCCCGAGTACCAGCACCCCAAGAAAAACTGGCGTCTTAAACAAGGGGCCACGCCCAACTGGTTCAAAGCCCGTACCGGTGTCCGCACCAAAGCCCTGTCGGGTGCGGCCCGGGTAGCGCGGTACCGACCCACCAAATTCAATTGATGACTGATTCCCCTAAAAAAGCCGACGAATTGGCCGGTTCAGAGCAGCCGTTTGTAGCCCATCTGGTTGAATTGCGTGATCGACTGGTCAAAGCGTTCATTGCCGTGGCGGTGGTGGCTGTGGTGCTGGGCGTCTACCCCGGTCCCGGAGCTTTGTATGACTTGATGGCAGCCCCACTGGTGGCCCATTTGCCCAAGGGGGCGACGCTCATTGCCACCTCAGTCATTTCGCCATTCATGGTGCCGCTTAAAGTGTTGTTGATGGCTGCTTTCATGGTGGCCTTGCCGGTGGTGTTGTACCAGCTGTGGGCGTTTGTAGCGCCCGGTTTGTACTCGCATGAGAAAAAACTGGTGCTGCCCCTGGTGATGTCAAGTACTCTGCTGTTTTTTATTGGCGTGGCTTTTTGCTACTTTTTTGTCTTTGGGCGCGTCTTCGCCTTCATTCAGAGCTTTGCACCGGCCAGCATCACGGCTTCGCCCGACATTGAGGCCTACCTGAGTTTTGTGCTGTCCATGTTTCTGGCCTTTGGCATGGCGTTTGAGGTTCCAGTCGTGGTGGTGGTACTGGCGCGCATGGGCATTTTCAGCATTCAAAAGCTCAAAGAATTTCGCGGCTATTTTGTCGTGCTGGCCTTCATTATTGCGGCCATCGTGACGCCACCCGATGTGGTGTCGCAACTGGCGCTGGCGATTCCGATGTGCCTGCTGTACGAGGTTGGTATCTGGGCCGCGCAAGTTTTTATCCGTCATACCAAAGCGCCGGACGACAGCGCAGAAACCAGCAGCAATCCGGGCTAGCACACGATTACACCTGAGTTTGGTGAGTTACTGCGTTGGTCGATGCGCTTTAGGGCGCACGTCTGGTGTCACTTGTACGCTTGATTTGCCATTGGTGCGTTGCACTTCAAAAATTGCTGTTGTGCCTGGTTTGAGTGCCGCCACCTGGCTGAGCAATTCGGCCACGTTGTGAACTGGCATATCCCCGATCTTCGTCACGACATCGCCTGGTTTCATGCCCGCCAGCGCCGCCGGTCCGTTCTGCAGTACGCCGGTGATGATCACGCCCTGTTGTGCCGCCACACCAAAGGTTTGGGCCAGTTCTGGTGTGAGCTCATTGGGCTCCACACCAATCCAGCCGCGAGTGACTTGGCCGTCTTTCACAATGCCCTCCAGCACCATTTTGGCGGTGGACACCGGAATGGCAAAACCAATGCCCATGCTGCCGCCCGAGCGTGAGTAAATGGCGGTGTTGATGCCCAGCAGGTTGCCATTGATGTCCACCAGCGCGCCGCCCGAGTTGCCGGGGTTGATGGCGGCATCGGTTTGTATGAAGTTTTCAAAGGTGTTGATGCCCAGCTGGTTGCGCCCCAGCGCGCTGACAATGCCGCTGGTCACGGTCTGACCGACCCCAAAGGGGTTGCCTATGGCCAGCACCTGGTCTCCCACCTGCAAACTGTCTGAGTTGCCCAGCACCATCACTGGCAAGCGATTCAATTCAATTTTGAGCACGGCCAAATCGGAGTCCGGGTCGGTGCCGATCACTTGCGCGGGCGCACGTCGACTGTCGTTAAGGATCACTTCAATCTCGTCCGCACTTTCTACTACATGGTTGTTGGTCAAAATGTAGCCATTGGCGCTCACGATCACCCCACTGCCCAGGCCCACTTGGGGCGTATTGTCCTGCTCTCCAAAAAAGAATCTGAACCAGGGGTCGCTGCTGTGCGGGCCAGATCTGGCATTTTTGCTGGTGTTGATGCTGACCACGGCCGATGACGATTTTTGAGCCGCCAGCCGAAAACTACCTGCTGGCACAGCCGTGGCCACGCTTGCAGGCGCCTCAAGGAGTGCAACGGAGGCTGGTTGGACGTAAATGCCGTCCAGCCAGTCAGGTTTGAGGGTCAGCACCACAAAATAGGCGGCCAGCAACACCGTGACAGACTGGGAAAAAAACAACCAAAATCTTTTCATGTCGAGGCAAGCATGAGGCTTGGTGAAAGTGGAACAGCAACAATTCAATAAATTGTAGGTGTCCTGACCCATTTCAAGACCTGATCAGCGCCACATGCCCATATATTTGGCCGACGGCCAGGCTGTCGGTCAGGTGCGCTTTGCGCGCGTATCATTCAAGGTCCTAAAGGAATGAATCCAGATATGTGTGAACGCGCTGAACTTTTGCAAGCCTTGAACGTACTGCTGCAACCGGAGCGCTTTAAAGACTATAGCCCCAACGGGCTGCAGGTGGAAGGTCGGGCAAGAGTGGGGAAAATCGTCTCTGGTGTGACAGCCAGTCGGGCCTTGATTGAAGCTGCGATCGGCGCCCAGGCGGACACCATTTTTGTCCATCACGGACTCTTCTGGCGTGGCCAAGATGGCTGCGTGACCGGCTGGATGAAACAGCGGCTGGCGCTGCTATTGGCGCATGACATCAACCTCTTTGCCTACCATTTGCCGCTGGATGCGCACCCCATGTTGGGCAACAATGCACAGTTAGGACTTCAACTGGGTTGGGTGGCGCAGGCGCGATTTGGCGAGCAAGACCTTGGCTTCCTGGGGCAGCGCGCTGATGGTCTGTCCTATGAGTCGGCGCAAAGCCTGGTCGCACACATTCAGGTCGCGCTCGGGCGTCCGGTGGTGTTGGTGGGCGATCAGAACAAGGTGATTCGAAAAATTGCCTGGTGCAGTGGTGGTGCGCAAGGCTATTTTGAAGCCGCCCTTGCGACCGGTGCCGACGCCTTCATTACGGGCGAAATTTCCGAGCCGCAAGCGCACTACGCGCGCGAATGCGGGGTCGCTTACCTGGCTTGTGGTCACCATGCCAGCGAGCGCTACGGTGCGCCCGCCGTGGCTACCCACATCGCAGCCCAATTGGGTCTGGCGCATGAATTCATTGATATTGACAACCCGGCCTGACATGACTGAATCACCACTTGCTTTGCCTATCGCCATTACCCAGGGTGACCCTGCCGGCATTGGTCCTGAGACCATTGTCAAAGCGTTTCGCGATGCGTCCGATCTCACCCGAGGCTGCTTTGTCGTGGGTGATGTTGCCACCCTGCGGCGGGCAGCCAGCCTGGTGGCGGGGGCCGGGGTCGCCCTGCCTTTGGCGGTTTTAGGCAGTGTGCAAGAGGCGCTGGATTGTCCGCCCCGGTGTCTGCCCGTTTGGCCAATCAACCCGGCGACTGTGCAAGGGACGCAGCCCGTTGCGTTTGGTCAACTCAGCGCCAGGGCGGGGCAATTGGCGGGCGATTGTGTGGTCTGGGCGGCCAATGCCGCCCTGCGCGGTGAGGTGGCGGCCATGGTGACTGCGCCCCTTAACAAGGCCGCGCTGTCGTTGGCGGGTGCGCCCTATGACCATTTTCCGGGACATACCGAGCTGCTGCAATCCTTGGCGGCGGCGCATCTCAAGACGTCGGTGGCACAACTGCCGGTGCGCATGATGTTGGCCAATGACGAGTTACGTGTCGTGTTGGTTAGCATTCATGTGTCATTGCGCCAAGCCCTGGAAGCGGTCACATTCGATCAGGTGCTGGAGTCCTTGCTCATTACACACCGCTCCCTGCAGGCCATCCTGGGGCGTGCGCCAAAAATTGGCGTGGCTGGTTTGAATCCGCACGCTGGCGAGGGCGGCCTGTTTGGCCGCGAAGAACTGGACGTCATTGGTCCAGCTGTGCTGGCGGCGCGCACACAGGGTGTGCTGGCCAGTGACCCACTTGCGCCAGATACCGTCTTTATGCGCGCGCGCGCGCAACCTGGACAACCTGGTGAATTTGACGTGGTGTTAGCCATGTACCATGACCAGGGCCTGATTCCGGTCAAATACCTCGGGGTGGACAAGGGTGTGAATGTGACACTGGGTTTGCCACTGATCCGTACCAGCCCGGATCATGGCACCGCCTTTGACATTGCCGGGACCGGGCGTGCCGATGCGTCCAGCCTGATCGAAGCCATTCGCATGGCGCGCCAGCTGCTGTCTTAGGCCTGAAGAGGCCTTCGGGTGTCAACGTCGCGTCAGGTGTGGCCGCTTAGCGACCCAGGACGAATCAAGTAAGCTGGTGCTTTTTAATTTATGACAATGGCCTCCGCTAGAATCGAGGGTTGTTACTAATACTTATCTTTTCCATTGAGGATGCTCATGAGTGAAACGCTTGCCGCAAGCGGCCCCAACGATCCAAGTAAAAGAACCTGGCTAATTGCATCTGGTTGTGCTGGTGCAGTGGGCGGAATCGCCGCAGCGGTTCCCTTTGTGAGTTCGTTTCAGCCCTCCGAACGGGCCAAAGCCGCCGGTGCCGCGGTTGAAGCGGACATTTCCGCCATCAAGCCAGGCGAGAAAATGACGGTTGAGTGGCGTGGCAAGCCGGTCTGGATCGTGCGCCGCACGCCCGAGCAACTGGCAGCCCTGCCCAAGCTCAATGACCAACTGGCAGACCCATTGTCGCAGCGCAAGCCCACCGAACAAGCCCCCGAATACGCCCGCAAGGACGAAAGCCGTTCCATCAAGCCCGAATATCTGGTGGTGGTTGGTATCTGCACGCATTTGGGTTGCTCGCCATCAGAGAAGTTCAAGGCGGGTCCCCAGCCTTCCCTGCCGGATGACTGGCAAGGCGGTTTCTTCTGCCCTTGCCATGGTTCCACCTTTGACCTGGCGGGGCGCGTTTTCAAAAACAAGCCGGCACCAGACAACCTTGAGGTGCCGCCACACATGTACCTTTCAGACACCAAGTTGCTCATTGGTGAAGACAAAAAAGCCTAAGGACTAAAAATATGGCTACTTTTCACGAAATCTCCCCCAACGCGTCAGCTGGTGCAAAAACCCTGAACTGGATTGATAACCGCTTCCCGCTCTCCAAGCTCTTCAAAGAGCACATGAGCGAGTACTACGCGCCGAAAAACTTCAACCTCTGGTACATCTTTGGTTCCTTGTCCCTGCTGGTTCTGGTGATCCAGATCGTCACGGGTATTTTCCTGGTGATGCATTACAAGCCTGATGCGGCCTTGGCCTTTGGCTCGGTTGAGTACATCATGCGTGACGTGCCCTGGGGCTGGTTGATCCGCTACATGCACTCTACCGGCGCATCAGCGTTCTTTGTGGTGGTGTACTTGCACATGTTTCGCGGCCTGATGTACGGTAGCTACCGTAAACCACGCGAGCTGATCTGGCTGTTTGGTTGTGGCATCTTTTTGGCCCTGATGGCCGAAGCTTTCATGGGCTACCTGCTGCCTTGGGGCCAGATGAGTTACTGGGGCGCTCAGGTGATCGTGAACCTGTTTTCCGCCATTCCCCTGATCGGCCCGGACCTCGCCTTGCTGATTCGCGGTGACTTTGTGGTGGGTGATGCCACCCTGAACCGCTTCTTCAGCTTCCACGTCATTGCGGTACCGCTGGTGCTGCTGGGCCTGGTGGTGGCGCACATCATTGCTTTGCACGAAGTGGGCTCGAACAATCCGGATGGCATTGAAATCAAGGCCACCAAGGACGCCAATGGCATCCCGCTCGATGGCATTCCTTTCCATCCTTATTATTCTGTGCATGACGTTTTTGCGGTCAGCATGTTCTTGTTTGTGTTTTCTGCCATCGTGTTTTTTGCGCCGGAAATGGGTGGCTATTTCCTGGAATACAACAACTTCATTCCTGCTGATCCGTTCCAGACACCTCTGCACATTGCCCCAGTCTGGTACTTCACGCCTTATTACACCCTGTTGCGCGCCGTCACCACCGAGATGATGTACGTGTTGATCGCCTGTGTGTTGGTGGGGGCTGTGCTGGCCGTTGCCAAAATCAAGATGCCCAGCCTGTTCAAGGGGGCTATTGTGGGCGGCGCACTCGTCGTGGCGGCCATGATGATGGCCATTGATGCCAAGTTTTGGGGCGTGGTTGCCATGGGCGGCGGTGTTGTGATCTTGTTCTTCCTGCCCTGGCTTGACAACAGCCCGGTCAAGTCGATTCGTTACCGTCCCAGCTGGCACAAGGTGTTGTACGGCGCTTTTGTCATCAACTTTTTCGTGATCGGTTACCTCGGGACCCAACCCGTGTCGGTGATCGCGGGTCGTATTTCCCAGTTTGGCACCTTGTTCTACTTTGGTTTTTTCATCCTGATGCCTTGGTGGAGTCGGCTTGGTACCTTCAAACAAGTGCCCAGCCGCGTCAATTACACGGCCCATTGAACAGGAGAACACAACATGAAAATCATGGGTTTCACAAAAAAAATCATTCTTGGTGTGGCTGTGGCCTTGGGGTTGGCCGGTGCTGTACAGGCGGCTGCGGTTGGCGCCGCCTGGGACAAGGCCCCGAACAAAATCACTGACATGGCCGCCTTGCAAAGTGGTGCCAAGGTCTTTGTCAATTACTGCCTGAATTGCCATTCAGCCGCTTTCATGCGCTACACCCGCCTGACCGACATTGGCTTGACAACCGAACAGATCAAAGACAACCTGTTGGTCACCAACAACAAAATTGGCGACACCATGAAGGCGGCCATTGATCCACAGCAGGCCAAGGCCTGGTTTGGTGTCAACCCGCCTGACCTCACCGTCATTGCCCGTTCGCGTGCTGGTGCGGGTGGGACCGGTACCGACTACCTGTACTCCTATATGCGCGGCTTTTACAAAGACGACACTAAGCCTACGGGTTGGAATAACCATGTTTTTCCGAACGTGGCCATGCCACACGTGCTGTGGGAAATGCAGGCCAGCATGACACCCGGCCAATACGATCAGACCATCGGCGACTTGGTGAACTACTTGCAATGGATGGCCGAGCCCGCTCAGACCACGCGTAAAACCATTGGCATGTGGGTGTTGATATTCCTGGCGGGTTTGACCTTTCTGACCTGGCAATTGAATAAAGCCTACTGGAAAGACATCAAGTAACACAATCTGCCGGTCTGGGCAGGGCCTTGATTGGCGCCGTTCAGACTTTTCAGAGTGGGTCGCCTAACAGCCGCCCGCTCTTTTACTTTTTTAGGAGCCTCCACCATGATGGTGCTTTACTCGGGTACAACCTGCCCTTTTTCACATCGCTGCCGTTTTGTCCTGTTTGAAAAAGGCATGGACTTTGAGATTCGTGACGTTGACCTGTACAACAAGCCCGAAGATATCAATGTCATGAACCCTTATGGCCAAGTGCCGATTCTGGTGGAGCGGGACCTGATCCTGTATGAATCGAACATCATCAATGAGTACATTGACGAGCGTTTCCCTCACCCGCAACTGATGCCTGGTGATCCGGTTGACCGGGCACGTGTCAGGTTGTTTTTGCTCAACTTTGAGAAAGAACTTTTTGCCCATGTGATCACGCTCGAATCACGCCATGCCAAGGCCAACGAAAAAGCACTGGAAAAGGCGCGCGCCCATATTCGCGACCGACTCACCCAGCTGGCACCTGTATTTTTGAAAAACAAATTTATGCTGGGCGAAGGTTTTTCGATGCTCGACGTGGCCATTGCGCCGTTGCTTTGGCGTCTCGACTACTACGGCATTGAACTCAGCAAAAATGCGGCCCCCTTGCTCAAATACGCCGAGCGCATTTTTTCACGCCCGGCCTACATTGAAGCGCTCACGCCTTCAGAAAAAGTTATGCGCAAATAACAGGCGGTGCTGACGTAATGAATCCATCTTCGGAATTGACCTCGTCCCAACCTTACCTGATTCGTGCCTGGCATGAATGGTGCACAGACAACGGGCTCACACCCTATGTGACCGTGGCGGTGGATGCCAGCGTTCAGGTGCCACGTGAATACGTCAAAGATGACGAAATTGTGCTCAATATCAGTCATGACTCCACCACTGGCCTGCAAATTGGTAACGACTATCTGGTTTTCAAGGCCCGGTTTGCCGGTGTGGCGCGGGACGTGATGGTGCCGGTGGACCGTGTTCTGGCCATTTTTGCGCGTGAAACCGGTCAGGGCATGGCGTTTCCGAAATCCAGTCTGCATGTGCATGAAGACGCTGTGGCATCAGACACACCAGACCCGGACGATGCAAACACACGCCTGGGACATTTGTCCAGCGTTCCGGACGTCGTCGCCAGCGAAGCAGAAACACCTGCTTCGCAGCTCCCGGTGACCAGCAAGACTGGAACCCGCCCGACACTCACGCGCATCAAATAGTGCGTTCAGTGCGTGCTTTACGTCATGTAAAATACGCGCGTTGCCGATTTAGCTCAGTTGGTAGAGCAACCGCCTTGTAAGCGGTAGGTCATCAGTTCGAATCCGATAATCGGCACCATCAGACAGTCCAAAGGCCTCCAGGTAGTGGTACCCGGAGGCCTTTTTGTTGTTGTGCAGGAGCGATTTATCTGTGATGTATTGCTTTGAATTTGGATCATTCAGTCCATCCCGTCGCCAATGGCCGAACCGTTCAACCTAGATTCCTTGGCTGGACGCGCCCGAGTGGGCTGCTGGCGGTGCGTCTGGGTAGGCGCGACGACGCAGCGGGCTACTGCCCGCAAGGAGGAGTAACGCCCCCAGGCGCGTTGCCGGCGGCTCAATCGGGTGCGTAGCGCGCTCACCCAAAAGGTGAACAACATCGAAGTCACTTTTTCTATTCATTTCATCAACTTATTTAAGTCTTCAAGCGGTCAACTGAGGAATCTAGGTTCAAACACTGGCTGGCGCAGGTTGGGTACGCGCGGGAGAAGGAGATGGAAAACCCTGAGCTGGTCATCCTGACCGCTGAAATCGCCCGCGCCACCTTTGTGACGCCCAGCGAACACAGCCAACTCAGAAAACTGGATCAGGTCAAGACCGGTAACAAGCTGCGTGACCACATGACTGATCTGGAACTGATTTTTACCATGTTGGGCGAAGCCGGGCTCTTCTGTGATGGTTTTGCTGTCAATGGCGTTCTGGTCAAGTCTTCAAACTGCCAAAACCATTTTGCCGCCAGGCCTCAAACACAGTCACTGCCACCGCGTTGGACAGGTTCAGGCTGCGCTGGCCTGGCATCATGGGTAGTTTGAAGGTTTGCTGAGGTGTGAATGATTGACGCACCCCATCACTCATACCCTTGGTCTCGGAGCCAAATACCAGGAAGTCACCCGGCTTGAAGCTCGCCTCAAATGCGTTCTGGCCGGCCCGGGTGGTCAGCGCGAACAGCCGCACGGGCTCGGGCTGCTCATCATCCAGAAAGGTCTGCCAGCTGGCATGGCGTCTGACCGTGGCGTATTCGTGGTAATCGAGTCCGGCCCGGCGCATGTGTTTATCGTCCATCGAAAAACCCAGTGGCTCCACCAGGTGCAAGGTACAGCCGGTGTTGGCCGCGAGGCGGATGACGTTGCCGGTGTTGGGTGGGATTTCGGGCTCAACCAGAACAATATGAAACATGCTGCATTGTCGCGCAGGCTCATTCGGTGCGGGCAACGACCAGGCCCGTAATGTGGGCAGCCCCCGCCGCCTTGAGCACACGCGCGGCGGTGTACAGCGACGCGCCCGTGGTCATGACGTCATCAACCAGCACCAGTCGCACGCCCTTGACGGCTGAAACCTTGAGCGGATCCACGGCAAATACCTGATTTAGGGCGGTCAAGCGCTGGGCCCGTTTGAGGCCGTGTTGTGCAGGCGTGTCGACCATGCGTAGCAACAGGTCCGTGCGTGTTTTTGCGGCGTTGAGCTGGTTTGCCAGTAGCAAGGCCTGGTTGTAGCCGCGCAGTTGCAGGCGTTGTCTGGACAAGGGCATGGGCAACAACAAGTCGGCCGCTTCCAGTGTCGGCTCGACCCACGGTGTGGCCTGGAGCAGGTGGGCAAAGAACCCGGCCAGTGCGGGCTGTTCATTAAACTTGAACTCGGCCATCAAATGCGTCCATGGAAAGGCGTAGGGCACGGCGGCCAGGCAAAGGTCCAGCGGCGGCGCTTCTTTCAGGCAGGCACCGCATTGCGTTCGACCGGCTGGCAAGGGCAGGGCGCAACTGCGACAGCGTGGCTGGGGTTGGGCAAATTCAGCCACACAGGGGTCGCAAACGGGCTGCGTTGGCCAGGTGCGGCAAACCCGGCATTGGCTGCCGGGTGGCTTCAACATCCTTGAAAACAAGCGGGGGAACATTCAGTCAATATACTCGCGTCTCATTTTTGAATGCTTTATGGCCCACTTATCGCCCCCGTCCATTGACCCACAGGCTGCCTTACGCTGGCAAAACCGTCCTGCGACAGCATCGGCCTGGCTGCACGAAGAGGTGGCTCGGCGCATGCAGGAGCGGCTTGGCTGGATTACCTGTCAACCCCAAAGCTGGCTGCATTGGGCGCCTCTTAATGGCGGACTGGAAGCCCATGGGCTTCTCAGTGCGCGCTACCCTCGTGCGGCCTGTACCCTGGTCGAGACCAATTTGTCACATGCGCGGCATGTCGAGCGGGCCGTAACGCCACCTTGGTGGCAGGCCAGGCGTTGGCTGCAGTCCAGGCCGCAGGTGCTTGCCCAGGTAACTCAGCCGGCACAGATGCTGTGGGCCAACATGAACCTGCATATGAGCGACCAGCCGCAGGCCATGCTGCAGCAGTGGCATCAGGCGTTGGCGGTGGATGGTTTTTTGATGTTTTCGTGTCTGGGTCCCGATAGCCTCAAAGAGCTGCGGGTGCTTTACCAGGCCTTGGGCTGGCCAGCGCCGAGTCACGAATTCACCGACATGCACGATTGGGGTGACATGCTGATCGGGGCCGGCTTTGCTGAGCCGGTGATGGACATGGAGCGCATCACGCTCACCTTTGAATCGCCGCAGCGCTTGCTGCAGGAGTTAAGGGGTCTGGGGCGCAACCTCCATCTGGAACGCTTTCCGGCTTTGCGCGGGCGCCGCTGGCACAGTCAGCTGCTGCAGGCCATTGAGCAAAGCGCCATGCAACTCACTTTTGAAGTGGTCTATGGCCATGCCTTCAAGTCGGCACCCAAGCTGACGGTGAGTGCCCAAAGTGAAATCTCCCTGGACCAGATGCGTGCCGCCCTGACGCGCGGTAAGGCGGCAACGCGTGCTGTCCCCAAACCAAGCCTTGATTAACATGAATGAATTCGATTTTCGCTGGGCGCTGATGCTGCTGTGCCTGCTGTTATTTGGTCTGTCGTTTGCCGTGTTGTTGTGGGCCGCCTGGCGCCACCATCGGCGTGGTGACGTGGAGGGGGTCAATTTTCACAGTTCGCTGGCCGTTGAGATCGCCTGGACGATTGCGCCCTGCATCATTGTTTTGCTCTTGGTGTGGCCGACCGCGCGTATTTTCTGGACCCCCTGATCGCGACAGATCTGCGCCGGAAAACGCCCGGCTCATGGGGTTTCCCCCTGTAGTTTCAGGGCAATTTATGGGCGATCATCCATTAGAATACATTGATAAATATCAACTACATGTTCAATAGTTGATCATCATCCCCACAAGAAGGACAGCGATTTATGCGTAGCTTGTACAAATTTGGCTTGAGTGTTTTGCTGGCGTTAGGTTCGGCGGCAGCCCTGGCTGGTTATGCCTTTAATTTTCCGGAGCCGGTGACACCGATTGCGAGGGAAACCCTGCACATGCACAACCTGGTCATGGTGGTGATCCTGGTGTTGTTTTTTTTGGTATTTGGCTTGCTGATTTATTCTTTCCGCACGCACAGTAAATCTGCGGGTTACCAGGCTGGAAAATTCACCGGACCTACCAGTCGCAAGCAGTGGCTCTGGGTGTTGTCGCCGTTTGCCCTGCTGTTTTTTATTGACTATGTGGTGTTCGGTATTCCGGCCTATCACGCCGTGGTGTTGTACGAAGACACCAAGACCGATGCCGAACTGGTGGTTAAGGTGACGGGTAGCCAGTGGCTGTGGCAATACGATTTCCCGGCGGAAGGCGTCAGCTACACCAGCCGCCTGATTACGCCGCGCAACCAGATCGACAGCGGAGCCGCCAAGGGCGAGCATTATCTGCTCGAAGTGGATAACCCGCTGGTGTTGCCTGTCGGTAAAAAAATTCGTTTCATCACCACCTCCAACGATGTGATTCACAGTTGGTGGGTGCCTGCTTTTGGTGTCAAGCGCGACGCCGTGCCTGGCTTCTTGCGTGAATTTTGGGCGACGGTTGAGAAAACTGGTACCTACCGCGGTCAGTGCTCCGAGTTGTGTGGCAAGGAACACGGTTTCATGCCGGTGGTGGTTAATGTGGTCAGCCAGGAAGAATTTGCCAAGTGGCTGGCCAGCAAGAAACCCGTGGCGCTTGCACCAGCGCCCACAGCGGCGACAGAGCCAGCAGCCCAGGCCGTGCTTGCCAAGGCACAGTGATCAGTCAAGATTTTCAAAAATTCAGTAAAAGGAGTTGGTAATGGCACACGATATGGCGCATGGCTTGCCGGTCAGTGATTCCCACGATGGGCATTACAAAGGCGGATGGGTTCGCTGGTTGGAAACCACCAACCACAAAGACATCGGGATCATGTACCTGATCTTCGGTTTCATCATGCTGTTTGTGGGCGGGGCGATGATTTTGACGGTGCGTCTGGAGTTGTTTCAGCCGGGTCTGCAGTTTGTTCAGCCTGAGCTGTTCAACCAGTTGATCACCTTACATGGTTTGGTCATGGTTTTTGGCTTTGCCATGCCGGTTGCCACCGGTCTGGCCAATTACATGCTGCCGATGATGATTGGCGCGCCTGACATGGCATTGCCGCGTCTGAATAACTGGGGTTTCTGGATTTTGCCGCCCGCGGCCATCATGCTGACACTGCCCTTCTTTCTGGGCTTGATGGGCATTGGCCCGGGCGCTGTAGATACCGGCTGGACACTGTACGCACCCTTGTCAATCCAAAGTGGTTGGGGCATGGACTTTGCCATTTTTGCTGTGCACATGCTGGGGGTGTCATCCATCTTGGGCTCCATCAACGTTATTGTGACGATTCTTAACATGCGTGCGCCTGGCATGACGCTGATGAAAATGCCGCTGTTTGCCCATGGCTTCCTGATGACAGCGGTGTTGCTTATAACGATCATGCCGGTGTTTGCCGGTGGTGTGACCATGGTGCTGATGGATCGTCACTTCGATACGCACTTCTTCAACGCCGCCGGTGGTGGTGACCCGGTGTTGTGGCAACACATTTTCTGGTTCATGGGCCACCCTGAGGTGTATGTGCTGCTGTTGCCGATTGCCGGCGCCTTGCCCCACGTGTTTTCTGCTTTTGCCCGTAAACCTATTTATGGCTACAAGGCGCAGGTGTATTCCTTCTGGGCGATTGCCGGTTTGGGCTTGATCGTGTGGGCGCACCACATGTTCACCAGCGGCATGTCGCTGGGCAGTCAGATCTACTTCATGTACATCACCATGGCGATTTCATTCCCGCTGGCGGTGCTGTTCTTCTGCTGGATTGCCACCATCTGGAAGGGCGCTATGAGTTTTGAAACCCCGATGCTGTTTGCCTTGGGTTCTCTTGTTTTGTTTGGCTGGGGTGGTGTCACCGGGCTGGCGTTGTCGGATGCGGCAGCCGATCCGCAGTACCACAACGCATATTTCATGGTGGCGCACTTCCACTACGCGTTCTATCCCACGGCCGTGATGGGTGCGATGGCTGCGGTGTACTACTGGTTGCCCAAGTGGACCGGCCACATGCTCAATGAAACGCTGGGTAAGTGGCACTTCTGGGTCACCATCGTTGGCTTCAACCTCACCTTCATCCCGCAGTTTTTTGTCGGTCTTGCCGGTATGCCGCGCCGCATTCCTGACTATCCACTGATGTTTACCGAGTGGAACATGCTCTCCAGCATTGGCGCGTTCATTTTGGGTGCCGCCCACTTGATCTTTGTTTATAACGTGTACAAAACCATCAAGGGCGGTGACAAAGCCGGTGACAAAGCGTGGGAAGGTGCTGAAGGTCTGGAGTGGACCGTGCCTTCGCCAGCGCCGTACCACACCTTTGAGACTCCGCCGGTCATCAAATAATTTGTCACAGGGGCTGTCGTCATGAAATTATTTGAGTCCACCGTGCCGGTGATGGATGCCGCAGAATGGGAAAAGCGTAAACGCAGCAACAGGCGTTTGGGTTATATCTTTGGCGTGATCGTGCTGGCGATATTTTTGGGTTCCATATGGAAATACCGTCCCTTCTGATGAGTGTCTCTGCCTTTGATCGCCAGCGCAGCAATGTGCGGCTGGGGATCAAACTTGGCTTCGTGGCCTTGTTTTTTGTCGGTTTTGGTTTTGCCATGGTGCCTTTTTACGACTTGATCTGTCGCATCACCGGGCTCAATGGCAAGACCAACGCCGTGGCGATCGTGGCCGACAAAAATACCCAGATTGATTTTTCGCGCTCGGTCAAGGTGGAATTTTTGAGCCATTCGATGCCCGGCGTGGGCTTGCATTTCAAACCCGAAGGTTTTTCAATCCGTGTCCATCCCGGTGAAATTTCGCGCATGAATTACACCATCACCAACACCACAGACCAGGTGTTTGTGGGGCAGGCCATCCCCAGCGTCACACCCGCCGTGGCAGCGCAGTATTTTGAAAAACTGGAATGCTTTTGTTTTAGCCAGCAAACCTTTGCGCCAGGCGAGACCCGCACCATGCCGGTGGTGTTCGTGGTCAACCCCAAGCTTGATCCGGACTTTGGAACGGTCACGCTCTCCTACACTTTTTTTGAAGCCGTTAAAGCCAAAAGCTGATTTGATAAGGAAATAGAAGAATGACACATGCTACCCAACCTGCTGTGCGGGGTCACTATTTTGTGCCTGCGGCCAGTCACTACTCGACGTTTTTGTCAGTGGGCATTTTTCTGCTGGCGCTCGGCTTCATCTTTCGGCTCAATGGCATAGCCCAAGGCGGCTGGAGCATGCTGGCTGGCGCCGCGCTGATTTTGTATGTGGTCTATGGTTGGTTTGGTGAAGTCATTGGCGAGAACGTTCGTGGCATCTACACGATGTGGGAAGATCGTTCGTACCGCATTGGCATGGTCTGGTTCATCTTTTCCGAGGTGATGTTTTTTGCCTGTTTTTTCGGTGCGCTGTACTACATCCGTCGCATCGCCTTGCCGGAGATGGCAGGTTTTGAAGAATCGCTGTCCCCCTACGGCAAATTCACCAACGTCTGGCCAAGTGCCGGCCCGCTGGGTGACAGTTTTACCCCCATGAAGGCCTGGGGCATTCCGGCCGTCAACACCATGTTGCTCCTGACATCTGGTGCCACACTCACCTGGGCGCATTGGGGCCTGATCAAAGGTAAGCGCATGCAACTGAACCTGGGCTTGGCCCTGACGGTGGCGCTGGGCCTGACCTTCATGGGTTTTCAGGTGTATGAATATGCCCATGCGTATTCTGAAATGGGTTTGACACTGGGCGCGGGAGTATACGGCGCCACGTTTTATATCCTGACGGGCTTTCATGGACTGCACGTCACGCTGGGCTCCATCATGCTGATGGTGATGCTTGGCCGCGGCCTGAAAGGCCATTTTTCCGAGCACAACCACTTTGCTTTCGAAGCGGTGGCCTGGTACTGGCACTTTGTGGATGTGGTCTGGCTGATCTTGTTTGTGTTTGTTTACATTCTCTGAAGCTTATCCCGGTGCCTGACTGGCTCCGCGTTGCCCGGCGCATTAAGCATTCCGTCGCTCTGAAACACAAAGCCACTGCCTGGCCAGTGGCTTTGTGTTGTCTGCAATGGGGTTTTAGCCTCTTCCCGGAATCAATCCAAAATAAAAGCTGGCCAACAAGGCGGCAAACAGTGCGATAGACAAGCTGATGCGTACTGTCAGTGCTTGTACCATCCGTTTGCGTTTATCGGCGTCGTCGTTTTTGTAAAGCAAGGCCAGAGCGCTGAATAGACTCACCAGAATCAATGCCAAGGTCGCCAGAATTAAAATTTTCGCCAGCATGGCAGTCTTTCTAAAAAATATGACCGCATTATGCTTTTTTACCAAGAGTCATCTTTTTTCATGCATTTTCAATTCCGCTTGATTCCTACCCTGGCCATGCTCCTTGGCGTCATGCTGTTTGGCTACCTGGGTGCCTGGCAAAGCGGCAAAGGGGAGCGTTTGGCGCAAACGCTTGAACGCCGTGCCGAGCGCAGCCAATTGGGTCCCGCCACGATGAACGGGTCATTGGTAGCACCGCAGGCTGCACAAGATGTGCCCTTTACGGTGGTGGGCACCTATGAAGCGCAATACCAGGTATTTCTGGACAACCGCCAGGAAAATGACCAGCCGGGTGTGCACGTCATCACGCCGCTTAAAATCGAAGGCTCGGAGACCCGTGTCCTGATCAACCGTGGCTGGGTGGGATGGACCTTGGGGCGTTCTGTGCTGCCGGTGGTGGCGACACCTGCCGGGCGTGTTCAAATCACGGGTCTGGCCACCGTGCCCACGACCAAGAAGTTTTTTTTAATGCCCGACCATCCTGAAAGCTCAAGCAAACTCTGGGCCAAACTTGACCTGACACGTTTCCAGAATTTATTGGGTCATCCGCTGCAACCTGTGGTGTTGCAGCAAACCGGTGGTGATGCGCCCGATACGCTGGTGCGCCATTGGCCCCCGCCGGATGACCGGGTTGGCAAACACCGTGGTTATGCTTTCCAGTGGTTTGGCATGGCCGTGGCGTTGATCCTGTTTTATCTGTTTGCCAGCTTCCGCAAAGGTGCTGACCAATGAACCCGTCAAACGATGAGGTGTTGGGACTGGTGGTGCATTCGCTGCCCACCCCTGGCGCAGACACTGTCTCGAGTGAAGGCGGGCGCCTGAAGCTGCTGGCGATCTTGCTGGCCTGTTCACTGCCGGTACTGGTGGCCTTATTTGTGTTTTACGTGGTGCGCCCGCATGGTGAGGCCAGTTTGGGCGACCTTGTCACGCCGGTGCGCCCGGTGCCGCAAGCACAAGGCCTGAGTCTGGACGGGGCCCATGTGCCCTTACCTTCGCTCAGGGCGCAATGGTTGCTGGTCAAGATCGATGGCGGGTCCTGCGTGCAAGACTGCCAGAAGCAACTCACCGTGCTGCGCCAGTTTCGTCTCATGCTGGGCAAGGACATGGACCGGCTGGACTGGCTCTGGCTGATCAACGACCAAGCACCGGTATCGCCGGCGCTGGCTGCCGGCCTGAAGCATGACGGTGCCACCGTGCTGCGCGTCGACACCAACATCCTGTCCGCCTGGTTGCCCGCGCCCGCCGGTAAAGCGCAGCAGGACTATATTTATGTGGTGGATCCGATGGGCAACACCATGATGCGCTTCCCCTCCAGGCTCGACAGCGCGGCCGCCGCCAAGGCCAAGCGCGACATGGAGCATTTGCTGCGTGCCTCGCTCACATGGGATTCCCCTGGGCGCTAAGGCACAGCATCAGGCAGACCCCATGAATGCACAACCGCTCTACGACCTGTCGCCGCTGGCCAGCCTGCTGGGCCTGGGTGCGCTGCTGGCAGTAGGGCCACTGGCGTGGGTCTATTGGCGCAACCGCCGCTGCGCGCCGCTGCAACGGCTGCAGGCCTTGCGCCTGTTCACCCTGTTTCTGACCTTTGATTTGATCCTGTTTGGCGCCTTTACCCGGCTCACCGACTCGGGTCTGGGCTGCCCGGACTGGCCCGGTTGCTACGGCAACACCTCGCCGCTTGGGGCCCATCACGCCATCACCGCCGCGCAAGACGCCATGCCCACCGGCCCGGTGACGCAGGCCAAAGCCTGGATCGAGATGATTCACCGTTACCTGGCCACAGGGGTCGGCGCCCTGATCCTGATGATGACGGTGGTGAGCTGGCTGAACTGGCGCGCCAGGGTCCGGGTTGAGCAGGCGAGTCGTTCGGTTGAACTGTCGCCCTGGTGGGCAACTTTCACCTTGTTCTGGGTCGGCTTGCAGGGTGCGTTTGGCGCCTGGACGGTCACCCTGAAGCTGTTTCCGGCCATCGTCACGCTGCACTTGGGCGGTGCCCTCGTGCTGCTCGCGCTGTTGGGTGTGCAGGTGGTGCGCGGCAGCACGTTCACCGTGCCACTGGCCATGACGCTGCTGATGCGGCGCTGGCTGGCGTTGGTTTTTGCCTTGCTGGCGCTGCAAACTGTGCTGGGCGGCTGGGTTAGCACCAATTACGCGGTGCTGGCGTGCAGCGACTTTCCGCAGTGCCAGAACCGCTGGTGGCCCGAGATGAATTTTCAACAAGGGTTTGAACTTTGGCGCCACTTGGGCGTGACTGGCACAGGTGAGCCCATCAGCTTTGCCGCCTTGACCGCCATTCATTACGTCCATCGGCTGATGGCCTACGGGGTGCTCACGCTGCTGGCGGTGTTGGCCTGGCAGTTGAGCCGCTTGGCGGCGTGGCGCGTCCACAGCCGGGTATTGGCGGCGCTGATTGGTCTGCAACTGGTCACTGGTTTGAGCAATGTGGTGCTGGACTGGCCGCTGCTGGCGGCGCTGCTGCATACCGGAGGCGCGGCCGCACTGGTGCTGACGTTGACCTGGATCGCGGCCAGCGCGTCGCCCGACGCCAAGCCAGCGGTGCCTGCCATGCAGCGCGCGCGCGTCGCCACCCTGCCAGAGCAGACTGCAACCGGGAGGCTGGCATGAGCACCCTGGTCCGACCTGCCGTCATGATGGCTTTTTCCCAGTACTACGCGCTGACCAAGCCGCGCGTGATTCAATTGATCGTGTTTTGCGCCCTCATCGGCATGGTGCTGGCGGTGCCCGGCGTGCCGTCTTGGCGCGAGATGGGTGTGGTCGCCTCCGCCTGTTTGGGCATCTGGTTGGTGGCGGGTGCGGCGGCCGCTTTCAACTGCATTATCGAAAAAAGCATCGATGCCAAGATGAAACGCACCGCCTGGCGCCCCACCGCCAAGGGCGAGCTGGGTGACCGGCAAACGTTGTTGTTTTCAGCCACCTTGTGCGCAGTCGGCTCGGGCCTGCTGTACTTTGCCGTGAATCCGCTGACCATGTGGCTCACGTTCGCCACCTTTATTGGCTACGCGGTCATTTACACCCTGATCCTGAAGCCGCTGACGCCGCAAAACATTGTGATCGGCGGGGCATCCGGCGCCATGCCGCCGGTGCTGGGCTGGGCCGCCATGGCCGGTAATGTGGGGCCGGAAGCGCTGATTTTGTTTTTGATCATCTTTCTGTGGACGCCGCCGCATTTCTGGGCGTTGGCGCTGTACCGGGTGGAAGATTACCGTAAGTCCGGTTTGCCGATGTTGCCGGTCACCCATGGCAATGAATTCACCCGGTTGATGGTGTTGCTCTACACCTTCATCCTGCTGGCAGCCTGTTTGCTGCCGTTTATTTATGGCATGAGTTCCTGGCTGTACCTCGGTGCTGCGGTGTTGCTCAACGCTGGTTTTATTCTGCACGCTTGGTGGTTGTGGCGCGACTACTCTGACCTGTTGGCGCGCAAGACCTTCCGCTTTTCGCTGATTCACCTCAGTCTGTTGTTTGCCGCCCTGCTGATTGACCATTACGTGTCATAACCAGGCGCATGGGCAGGCCCGGTTTATCATCGAGCGCATGAATAAACGAACCGCGCTCAAATATCTATCTGGCTATGCCGTAATGACTGGGACCACAGGTCTTTTTTCCGCATGCTCGCCAAACGCCCCCAAATTCACGGCCATCGACCTTACCGGTGCCGACTACGCCAAAGACTTTGTCCTCACTGACCACAACGGGCAGGTCCGCACACTCAAAGATTTCCAAGGCAAAATTGTCATGATGTTCTTTGGCTACACCCAGTGTCCCGACGTCTGCCCGACGTCGATGGCCGAGATGGCCCAGATCAAACAATTGCTGGGCAAGGACGGTGAGCGCATCCAGTGCCTGTTTGTCACGATTGACCCGGGGCGCGACAAACCCGAGATGCTCAAAGAATACATGGCCGCTTTTGATCCGAGCTTTCTCGCGCTGGTGCCCACGCCAGAGCAATTGACTGTACTGGCCAAAGACTTCAAGGTGTACTACAAAAAGGTGGAAGGGCCAACCCCCACCAGCTACACCATGGACCATACAGCGGGCAGTTACGTCTATGACACCAAAGGAAAGCTGCGACTGTTCACCCGATACGGCACCAAGCCCGCGTTGACCGCGACCGACATCAAACAGCTGCTGGCACATGCCTCCTGATTGCCGGTTGCACCAGTCTGATGCCTTGCGCATTGTGTGTGAACCCTGCGCATCCTCATGGCCTGGCTGTCTGGCGTGATGTAAAGTGAAAAAAACCATTGCTTGTGCCAGGCAGCCTGCCGGGCTTAACTCAGGAGAAAATCATGCAAATTCAAGTCAATACCGACGACCACATTCAAGGCGGCGAGCCTCTTGCCCAGTGGATCAAAGATGAAACCACGAGCCGGCTGACTCGCTTCAAGGACCACATCACCCGTGTGGAAGTCTTTTTGACCGATATCGACGGCGCCAAATCCGGTGTCAATGACAAGCGTTGTCGTCTGGAGGCGCGTGTGGTCAGCCGTCAGCCGGTCACCGTCACGGCCGACGCCGACAAGATGGCCGCTGCATTTATCAGTGCGGTAGACAAGCTGGCCAGTGTGCTGGAGGCCGATCTGGGTCGTGTGAAGGACCGCAATGGGCGCGACACGATTCGGGCCATGCCGGAGTAAGGGCGCCCAACAGCGGTTTCAGGCCTCTGTTGCGGAGACGGGCACAGGTGCTTGCGCTGGTTCTACATCTTCATCTACATCAACAGCTTCAGCGCTGAGCGTGTCACCCGACCAGCGCAGTGCCTTGGCACTGATGGGGGGACCTACCGTTTCGAGCACAGCCACTGCGGCCAGAATCACCGAACTGACCACGGCACCCTGCATTTGAAACAGCGTCAGCGTGGTGTCGGCCAGACCAATGGCCAGCCCTGCCATGGGGATGAGCAGCAAGCCGGTGGTCGCGGCCTGGCGTCGGTTGCTACCTAAAACCTTTGCCGTGATCCCCACACCGAGCCATTTGGCCAGCGAACGGCCAAATACCAGCACCAATGCAGCCGGGGCATATTGAACCATTTCGGCGACATGCAGATTGGCCCCGGCGTAGACAAACAGGGCGATAAAAAACAGCTCAAAGGCCGGGCCAAATTCGAGATTGGCGATCAGCTCGGTACGTTCGATGCTGCGTACCACGATGCCCAGCACCAGCGGCGCAAACAGCGTCGAGAGCTTGAGTGTGAGTGCCGCGCCCAGTGTGAACGCCACCGCACCCACCACCAGCGCCAAGTGGTATTGGTGCGCATCCTTGGTCTTGCGCGCAGCTATATGCAGGGCCATGCCCATGCAGCCACCCAGCAAGGTCGAGCCTAGCAACTGGTAGACGGGGCCGCCCAGGATGGTGGTCAGTGGTGCGTCGGCGTTGCTGTAGAGCAGCGGCAACAGGGCACTGAAAACCAGGAAGGCAAGTACATTGTTGAGTGCCACCAGGCTCTTGGCGCGTTCAGTCACCGGGCCGCTGGCGCCGAGTTCGTTGGCCACATGGATTAACACCGCTGGTGATGATGACACGGCAATGGCCGCGATCACGGCTGCCGACAGGCCATGGATACCCATTAGGTCCATACCAAAAAATACCACGACAAAGGTGAGCGTGCTCTCCACCAGCGAAATGATGATCAGATGGCGGTCATGTACCAGTTGTTTGATATCCAGTGACAGGCCCAGACGGTACAGAATCAGACCCAGTGCCACGTCGATGATGATGCGCGAGCTGGCCAGTGCCTCGTAACCCACCAGTCCCAGCACATTGGGACCGGCCATCAGGCCGACCAGCATGAAGCCGGTGATACTGGGCAGCCATGGCCAGCGGTGCGTTACGTACCCACCCAGCGCACCGCAAAAAAGCAAAAAACCAAAGTAAAACAGCGTGTTTGCGGCGAGCGGCCAGTCAGGAAGGAAATTCATGGACAGTTCAAAAGGCGGCTATTGATTGGCCACACCCAGCGTCTTGATGATGCCGCCAAACTGCAGGGTGTCGCTTTGAATGCGCTTGTCCAGGCCTTCTGGCGACGAACCCACCACCTGCCAGCCTTGGGCAAACAGCTTTTGCCGGACGTCGGGTGAGCGGGCAATGTCGCTGATCAGCGCGGCCAGTTTGGCAACCAGTGCGGGCGGCATGGACTTGGGCGCTGCCACCGCGTTCCAGATTTCCAGGTTGAAGTTGGGCACGCCCACCTCGGCCATGCTAGGCAGTTCCGGCGCCAGGGCGCTGCGGCCGCTGGAGGTCACGCCAATGGCGCGCAATTTGTCACCTTTGACCTGTGCCATGGCCAGAGCAGGCGGCAGCATCGAGAGTTGCAATTGGCCGCCGATCATGGCGGTCGCCACCTGGGCATACCCGGGATAGGGCACATGAACGGGCTGGGTGGCAGTCTTGCTTTTGAACAGTTCCATGCCAATGTGTCCGATGGTGCCTACGCCAGGTGAGCCATAGCTCCAGCGGTCACCCGCCTGTTTGGCGGCAGCCAGAAAGTCCTGGGCGTTGGCACCAGGTGCCGATTTCGGCACCATCAGCACCAGTGGCGAAACCCCGACCAGACTCACCGGCTGGAAGTCCTTGAGCGGGTCATAAGGCAACTTGGGATTGAGCAGTTTGGCCGTGGTCAGGTTGCCGTTGATCATGAGGCCAAGGGTATGGTTGTCAGTGGCCTTGGCCACGTAGTCGGCCGCAATGTTGCCGCCGGCGCCCACTTTATTTTCCACAATCACGGGTTGACCCAGTGCCTTGGACAGGGGATCGGCCAGCGTACGCGCTGTCAGATCGGGCGAAGAGCCGCCGGGAAAACCAACAACGATGCGCAAGGTCTTGGTCGGCCAGGCGGGTGTTTTTAATGTGTTTTGCGCGCTGGCGCAGAGCGTAAAGGTGCTGGCAGCGATTGAGATGAGGGTCAGTTTGATCCATTGACGACGCATGATGTCTCCTGTAAAAAAATACCCCTGACGGTGGGGCCGGCAGGGGTATTGTGGCGCACAGCGCCAGGCGGGTCTGAATGGGCCTGGGTCTGTCGCTGGTTCAGGCAAATTCAATCAGCGCTTTTTTCATTTTTTTCATGGCAGCCACCTCAATTTGGCGGATGCGTTCGGCGCTGACGCCATATACAGCGGCCAGGTCATGCAGCGTCATGCCGCCCGAGTTGTCGTCATTCACTTTGAGCCAGCGTTCCGTCACGATGTGGCGACTGCGCTCATCCAGCGTGTCCAGCGCCAGCGCAATGCCATCACTGGCCAGCAGGTCACGGTGCTGCGCTTCCAACATGGCGGTAGGTTCGTGCGCAGCATCGGTCAGGTAGGCGATCGGACCAAAAGCGTCGTCGCCGTCATCCGAGGGGCTGGGGTCAAGCAGGACATCGCCGCCGGCCAAGCGGGCTTCCATTTCAATCACTTCCTCGCGTTTGACGTGCAGCTCGGTGGCCATGGCATCAATCTGGCTCGGGTTGAGCGTGTTGCGGTGGGTATCAAGGTCAGCCGCAGCGTCGGCGCTTTGGTAACGCTGCTTCATGGAGCGCAGGTTAAAAAATAGCTTGCGCTGGGCTTTGGTGGTGGCCACTTTGACCATGCGCCAGTTTTTCAGGATGAATTCGTGAATTTCGGCTTTGATCCAATGCATGGCATAACTGACCAGCCGAACACCCTGGTCGGGGTCAAAACGTTTGACGGCCTTCATCAGGCCCACATTGCCCTCCTGGATCAGGTCGCCATGCGGCAAACCATAACCCAGATATTGGCGTGCAACGGACACCACCAGGCGCAGATGGGACAACACCAGCCGCCCCGCAGCCTCCAGGTCATTGTCCAGACGCAATTTGCGTGCGTAAGATTGCTCTTCCTCCAGGGTCAGCATCGGCATGCGGTTCACTGCAGAAATATAGGCATCCAAATGACCCAGTGCGGGCACCACTGACCAAGGGTTGGTCAAGGCCATTGTGTTGCCGGTAACGCCAGTATTGACAGACATGTCAGACCTCCTTGTTACGCTAAAGTTGTTATGTTAGCACTCTCTTTGATGGAGTGCTAAATCAGAAGTTCAATGGATTTGATGTTGAGGTCAGTCTAGACCACTTGCTATGGCGTGGATTGGGTTCCTGAACTGTCCTTGGTGGTGCCCGTGCCGGGGGCCTCGGGTAAATCAAAATCCAGATCAATCAGGTTTGAGGGGGCTGCGTCAGTTGCCCTCACCTCGGGTTGGTTTGTCGGCAAATTAAAGTCGGGGAAGATATCCAGTTCATTCAATGGACGGTCAAACAGCGCCAACTCTGCGGGCATCAAGAGCCCGGCGGCTTCAGGCTTGGCTGGTGCGGCAGGCAGCAAATCAGCGCTGGTCAAAAAACGCGAATCCAGGTTCAAGTCAATCAAAGGAGGCATGGGTGGGTCAAATTCGGATATCTGGGTTGGCTGGGCAAACAATTCGGGGCGCGAGCGTGTCTTTTTAGGCGCGTTGATTGGCATATCCAGTGCCAGTTCTTCGGCAACAGCATGCAAGGTCAGCAATTCACGAAACGCTGCCAGATCAAAGGTGTCGAGGAATTTTGTTTTTGTGTTGAGAAAGATGCAGGTGTCCATGAAAGCCTGGGCATGCACGCCGGGCCACAGGCGGGTCAGGGTATCAAGGACGTCGGGGTAGGCCTCAAGACCGCGGCCTTCTTGTTGGAATGTGGTCACATCAGGGATGTGTACATTGAAGTGCTGCTGACAGGCATCACGCATTTTGTCAAACTCGCTCGTCTGACCCAGGCTGTGGTAGAGCCCCAGCAGGTCCATACACATCAGGGGATTGGGAATATCCGAGGTAGTCATCTGTTGCACCAGGATTTGGATGGCGCGATGACTTTGGCCAAGGGAGATAAAAAAATCGGCTTGCTGACGGATGTCCTGAACCGACTCCGGGTTGAGTTGGTGAGGTGTGATACCGACATCAGGATTGGCCTGGTTTTTGAGTATGGCGGAGGCGGACGGCGTCTCCGGCTTCATGTGGTCGTCAGGCTGATCGGCAGGTTTTAGCCATGCGGGTGTCTGCAGGGTTCCTGCTGTCCTGGCTTCAGGGGGGGGCGTGGCAAACGCTGATGCCGCTTCCAGGCTGGGTGGTCGTGGGGACTCTTCGGGGTTTGTCAAAGGGTCGGCTTCGTCGTACGCCGGATCCTGCCACCAGGAGTCGGCGGCTGGCGCCACTTTTTTCTGCTTGTGCCAAAGCCATGCCAGGCCGGACAGGCAGATCAGTACCAGACCGATCAAGCCGTAAACCAGGGCCTGGGGGAACTGTTGCGCTTGCGCTTGCTGGAGTTCGCTGCGCAGCTGCAACAAAGTGTTGTCACTTTTTAAGGCAAGTTCGCGCATGGATTTGAGATCTGCCTGCAAGGCTGCAATTTGTTTGCTTTGCAGCAGGGCATCTTCAGTGGGTGCAAACAACATGCTGGTGTCCAGCGAGTCCATGCGGTCGGAGAGGATCTCCATGGGATCGAGTTTGAGTACTGACCTGCCTGCTGAATTGTTTGCTGTCTGGCGATTGCGCGGCAGCGGTGTCGCGCTGGATCTGGTTTTTTTTACTATGACTGTATTGGCGGCTTTTGTGGCGGACGCCGCAGTTTCGCTCCGGGCTGAAGCACGGTCTATGGGCTTGTCAGTGCCAGTGCGTTGCGGCAAGACCACCAGCGGCGGTGAACTTGCTGCACCGGAAAAATCAGGCTCGGTGGAGACTACTGTGGTTGTGGGCAGGTCAGCCAACACGACGTAGCGACGCGTTTGGTGGCTGCCACATTGGGTCCGCATGAGTACCGTGACCACCGGTTCATTGACCAACTCGGACAGGGTGATGTGTACCACCCCTGGTTTGATCGTGATGCGCGGTGCTTTCTGAAGCGCATCGGCATAGTAGACATCTGCGCTGACACACGTTGCAGCCAGCACTTCATCCGGACTTGCCTGGACCCGAATGCCAACACTCAGGGCCTGTCCAATCACTGCTTTGCCTTGTAGCTCGCCCAGTGTCAGTGCCTGAACAGACAAGACGACGCCACACAACAGCATGGCCAGCGCACTGGCAAGTGCGGTCACGCGGCCTTTCAATGCAGGAGTTATCTGGTGTGGGGTGGTCATGGCCGGTTCAAAATTTTCGAGTGTTGCAATTTGTACCGAGCTCGCGTCCGTCATAATTGAAACTTGAAATATGCAACAGCATAACCGGACTTGATCCCTATTTTTTGCAGTGTGAGGCTCATCCTGGCTTTCTGTTTGAGAAAAATGCCGCTCGGCTTATGTTGTTCAAATGGTTCTTTTTTTGAGGCCAAAGTTTTATGTGCCAACTTCTGGGAATGAACAGCCACTTGCCGGCCAGTCTGACGCTGAGTTTTACCGGGTTTTCGCAGCGCGGTGGTTGCACTGATCACCATGAAGACGGGTGGGGCATTGCATTTTTTGAGAGCAGCTGTACCTCCCCAGGCAAGGGCATCCGCCATTTTGTTGACAAGGCCAGCGCCGCCACTTCACCCATTGCGCAGATGCTCAAAAGCTACCCCATCAAAAGTCATAACGTGGTGGCGCATGTACGCAAGGCAACCATAGGGCAGGTGGCGCTGGAAAATTGTCACCCGTTTGTGCGTGAACTCTGGGGCCTCAATTGGGTTTTTGCCCATAACGGAGACCTGAAAAATTACGCTCCCAAATTGCATGGCAGTTTTCATCCGGTGGGCACCACCGACAGCGAGCTGGCGTTTTGCTGGCTCATGCAGGAGCTGGCCAAATCACACGCCAACGTACCCTCGGTGGCCGAACTGAGCTGTACTTTGCGTGACCTGGTGCCGCGCATTGCAAAACATGGCACCTTTAACTTTTTGCTCAGCAATGGGCAGGCCTTGTGGGCGCATGCCACCACCAAGCTGCATTACGTGCAAAGGGGCCATCCGTTTCGTCAGGTGCACCTCAAGGACGAGGACATCAGTGTTAATCTGGCCGAACTCAACTGCCCGCAAGACCGACAGGTGATTGTGGTGACAGAACCTCTGACCACTGATGAAAGCTGGGTGCCCATGGCGGTTGGTGAGTTGAATGTTTTCGTCGATGGCGCCTTGTGTAACAACAGCATGCGTGTCGAGGTTTGCGGCTTGTAGACCATCCCAAAGTGCTGCAAATCTTCGTCATAACCTTCCCTTTTTTCGCCTTGGTGCTGTGTGGTTATCTGGCCGCGAGCCGGCGTATGCTGCCACTGGAAGCCATTCCCGGATTAAACGGCTTTGTGCTCTTTTTTGCCTTGCCGTGTATGTTGTACCGCTTTGGCGCCAGTACCCCCATTGGTCAATTGCTCGATGTCGGTGTGCTGACGACCTGGACGCTGTGTGCGCTGATCACGGTTGGGTTCACGTTGGCCGTCAGTCTCAATGCACGCATCGGCTGGAATGATGCAGCATTTGGCGCCCTGGTTGCCGCATTTCCCAACTCGGGCTTTATGGGGGTGCCGCTGTTGGTGGCCTTGCTGGGAGCGCAGTCGGCGGGCCCCGTGATTTTGACCATGGTGATTGACATGATTGTCACCACCTCCCTGTGTATTGCGCTGTCGCGTCTGGATGGCAGTGATGCCCATGGTGCCGCCGAGGCCTTCAAGAAGGCGCTCAAGGGGGTGCTGGCCAACCCGATGCCATGGGCTATTTTGCTGGGGGCGCTGGTGTCGGTGCTTGGCTGGGCGCCGCCCAAGCCGGTGACGCAAACCATTGGCTTGCTGGCCGATGCAGCCTCCCCGGTGGCGCTGTTCACGATTGGTGCGGTGCTGGCGCGTGCGCAAATGCTGGCCAAAACCGGGCACGCGACGGTTCCCCTGCTGCGCGATTACTTGCCTGTCGCCCTGTTCAAGCTGTTTTTGCACCCGCTGCTGGTGTGGCTGGTCGGGCTGGGGCTGATCAGCCAGGGCCTGCCCTTGTCACGCTTCACCTTGACCGTGATGGTGCTCACGGCAGCCTTACCCAGTGCCAGCAATGTGTCGTTGCTGGCCGAGCGCTTTGGTGCTGACAACGGGCGCATTGCACGCATCATTCTGGTTTCTACCGCAGCCGCATTCGTGACGTTTTCGCTGGCGGTGTCGCTGCTGCTCTGAGTCCTCCGGGCATGGGCGCCGTTCCCGAAGGTTTCCGTTTTTTGATCTGTATCAACACCGGGTTTCCCCTTGGGTGTGTAATCGGCACTTGAAATTTTTTGCTTCCCTGGGTTGTTCACATGCCCGTTATTTGAAAGAGTTCAATGTCTGCCTGGTTTTCTTATACCGTCTTTGCCGTGGTTGTGGTGCTGGTCAGTACCGCCATGTTTTTTTTCACGCTGACCCGCGGCGCGCTGATCATGCGGGGTGTCATGGGGCGGCTCTCCCATGACGCTGCGCATGTCTACCCCATTTATTCCAACATGCGTTTGATTCGCCTGGTGGACTGGCAGCCCATCATTTCGGCCATTTTGTTGTTTCAGTACAGTCGCCTGGTGTCTATCATTTTCCATGGTTTGCGACACGATGATTTGCAGGGCAAGCAGGTGTTGATTACCTCATGCGCGTTTGGCAATGTCATTCCGCGCGTGGTTGAGGCTTCGGTGGCTTCTGGGGCCAGCAAGGTACTGATTGCAGACATCATTCAAAACGAACTGGACCATGCGCAAACCAAGCTGGGTGACTACGCCGCCCACACGGTGTATGTGCGCGACAACGCGGTGGCGATGCAACAGCCCGATGCCTCGGTGCAGGCCAATGTGATGTTTTTCCTGCTGCATGAACTGCCCCATGACTTGAAAATTGAGGCGTTGAATGAAGCCATGCGGGTGCTGGCCCCTGGCGGCAAGCTTTACCTGGGGGAGTTTCATCGACCCCGTCCCTGGTTGCTGCGTACCTTGAGTTGGACTTATTTCAAGGTCTTCGAACCCTACGGCCTGGCACTGTGGGGCAGCCATGACCCGGTGCTGCAATTACAAGCCATGCCCGGCGTGACCTGTGAACGCCACACCGCTTTTTTTGACAATTTCCAGGTGATTGTGGCCACCAAAGCCGCCTGAAACGCGTCGTATGATTTTCAAAAACCTGTTCAGATATTGAGCGGGTCCACGTCAATGGCCCAGCGCAGCACCCCCTTGCATTCGGGCAAGGCGCGGGTCTGGTGCAGCACGATTTGCCAGGCATTCAAAAACTTTTGCAGTGCCGCGCGCGACGGGCTTTCGATCAGCATCTGTGCGCGCTCAATGTTGGCAATGCGTGCAATGCCCATGGGCACCGCGGGGTAGCGTGTCAGGTGCGCCAGCAGCGCAGCCGTGTCGTTCTGCTCGCCAGCGGCCTGGCTGGCGGCATTTAAGAAACCTTGCGCGGTTTCCTGTGTGCGGGCTTCAGAGCGTACCAGCGCCTGAAAACTGAACGGCGGCATGGCGGCCTGCTGGCGTTCTTTCAACTGCGATGCGGCAAAGGTAGGGTAGTCGTGTTTTTTGAGTGACTCGTACAAGGGGTGTGTCGGGTGAAAGGTTTGCAGCCACATTTCGCTGCTGCCAGCCACCGCTGAGTCCCGTCCAGCCCGGCCAGCGGCCTGCATCAACAGGCTGAAAAGGCGCTCTGGCGCACGAAAGTCGCTGGAAAACAGGGCGTTGTCGGGGTTGACCGCAGCCACCAGCGTGATGCGTCGAAAGTCGTGCCCCTTGGCAATCATTTGGGTGCCCACCAGCACATCCACGTCGCCTGCGTGCACTTGGGCTAGCTGCGATTCGAGCGCCCCCTTGAGGCGGGTGGTGTCGGCATCGATGCGCACAATACGCACCGGCTGGCCGTCCGGGCGGTGCACCTGGACCAGCAACTCGGCCAGGTGTTCTTCGAGTCGTTCGGTGCCGCGCCCCATGGGTGCGATGTCGGGGTTGCCACAGGCCGGACAGGCGCGCGGCACGCGTTCGCTCAGGCCGCAGTGGTGACAGCGCAGGGTGCGGTCAATCTTGTGGTACACGCGGTAGGCGCTGCAGTGGGGACACTCGCTTTTCCAGTCGCAGTCAGTGCATTGCAGCACCGGGGCGTAGCCGCGCCGGTTCAGGAACACCATGCTTTGCTCGCCACGGGCGATACGCTCGGCGATGGCGGCGAGCAAGGGCGGTGAGATGATGCAGGCTTTGGGCTGGTGGTTCATGTCGACCCGGCGCACCAGGGGCAGCTGGCCGCTGCCAACACGACTGGGCATTTCCAGCCTGTGGTAGCGTCCGCCCTCCGGCGCGGGGCGACTGTGATGCCAACTCTCGAGCGACGGCGTGGCCGAGCCCAGCATCACTTTGGCACCTTCCAGATGACCGCGGTAAATGGCCAGATCGCGGGCCGAGTAACGTGCACCTTCGCCACTTTTGTAGCTTGGGTCATGCTCTTCGTCAACGATGATCAGCTTGAGCTGGGGCATGGACGCAAACACGGCCATGCGGGTGCCCAGCACGATGCGGGCAGCACCGCTGTGTGCCGCCAACCAGCTGTTCAAGCGCTGCGCCGGGGTCATGCCGCTGTGCATCGAGACCACGGCCTCCATGCCATAGAGGCTGCAAAAACGGGCCTTGAAGCGCTCTTCAAGCTGTGGCGTCAGGTTGATTTCCGGCACCATCACCAGTGCCTGGGCCTGGGGTGATGCGGCCAGTAACTCGGCTGTGCAGTGCATGAACACTTCAGTTTTGCCGCTGCCAGTGGCACCAAATAACAAAAACGGTCCGTTATGGTTTCTGAATTGGTCAATGGCCACCGTCTGCTCAGCACTGAGCACCACGCCATGGGGTGCTGCCACAGCGGCCTGTTGAAGGGCCGCTGTGGTGTCTGCGGCAACGCCGGTCGTGGCGGGCATTGGCTGATTGGCTATTTTGGCGAGCTTTTTCAGCTTTCGGCCGAGTTGCACCTGGCTCAGATCACGCAGTTGCGGTGGCAGCGCTGCCAATGCCACTTCTCCCTTCGCACGTTGGTAGTAGCTGGCGGCGAAACTGATCAGGCTGCGCCAGTGGCTGCTCAAGGGGGGCAAAGACGTGAGCACATCAGCGATCGGGCGCAGTTTGGCGGGTTCAACTGTGCTTTGCTGTGCTTGCGCCGGACTGTCATCCCAGACCACGCCGAGCAGTTCACGTTGGCCCAAAGGCACCCGCACCAGCGTGCCCGGCGGCGGCACCTCGCTGCTCAGGTAGCTTAAGGCGCTGGCCATCTGGCTGTAGGCCGGGGTGTGCACCAGGACCTGGATTTGGGATGTGGGTGGCGCGGAAGCTTGCGGCATTTTGTTCAAGTGAACTGGCGGAAATGACCTTAAGTGCTTGATTTTGAGGGCTTTTATCAGTCATTCAAGTTTTCTGTGGATAACTATGTTGATAACAGGTCAACAAAGCCTTCGAAGCCTTGCCAATCAAGGCTTGTGTTAGGCTGCACAGAAAACAGGCAATTTTAAAAATACTTATAAATCAATGACTTGCAGTCGCTATGGGTTTAATAGCGAGGGACTTGAGGTCACCCTTTCTGCTTGCGCAGTTTGCCCATTTTTGTGCATAAGTTACAATTTTTTTGTCGGTTTGACTGGAAAAATGGTGAAAAAAGTGCTAGCGGGCTGGCAAATCAGCAAGCACCGCGCATTTGGCGTGAATGGCTGTGAACCGCTTGCACCAGCGCGGCGACATGTTCTGGCGGCGTGTGCTGGCTGATGCCGTGTCCCAGGTTGAAAATGTGCGTCGGACCCGTACCCGCGCCGCTGTGGGGGGTACCAAAGGCGTTGAGCACCTTGACCACTTCGGCCTCAATTTGCGTCGGCTGTGCAAACAGCACGTTGGGGTCCAGATTGCCTTGCAAGGCTTTGCTGCCGCCCACCAGGGCGCGGGCTTTGGTTAGATTGACGGTCCAGTCAAGTCCTAGCACATTGCAGTCCAGCGACTCCATTTCGTCGAGCCACTGGCCACCACCTTTGGTGAACACAATACTGGGAATTCGGGCGCCGTTGTATTCCTTGTGCAATTGCGACAGCACGCGGCGGGTGTAGGACAGGCTGAATTCCTGGAACGCGCCGTCGGCCAGCACGCCGCCCCAGCTGTCAAAAATCATGACGGCCTGGGCGCCCGCCTCGATTTGGGTGTTAAGGTATTGCGCCACTGAATCCGCATTGACCTGCAAAATCTTGTGCATCAGGTCCGGGCGGCCATACAGCATGGTTTTGACCAGCCGGTAGTCGTCGGAGCCGGCGCCTTCAACCATGTAACAGGCCAGCGTCCAGGGGCTACCGCTAAAACCAATCAGCGGCACGCGGCCATTCAGTGCGGTGCGTATCGACGTGACGGCGTCAAACACGTAGCGCAGTTTGTTCATGTCGGGGACTTCGAGTTTGGTCACAGCCGCTTCGTCGCGCACCGGGTGGGCGAACTTGGGGCCTTCGCCTAGCGCAAAACTCAAGCCCAAACCCATGGCATCCGGCACGGTCAGGATGTCGCTGAATAAAATGGCGGCATCAATCGGGAAACGGTCCAGGGGTTGCAGCGTGACTTCGGTGGCAAAGTCGGTGTTTGTGGCCAGGCCCATGAAGCTGCCTGCTTTGGCGCGGGTCGACCGGTACTCGGGCAAAAAACGCCCGGCCTGGCGCATCATCCAGATCGGTGTGTAGTCGGTGGCCTGACGCAAACAAGCGCGCAAAAAGGTGTCGTTTTTCAGGGGGGCAAAGGAGGAGGTGGTCGAATTCATGGCCTAATTGTCGCATTCAGGCGCACCCAAAAAATGCACCCCCGGCGAGTCAGCTTATGTGTCAGGGTTGGGAAGCTGCAGAAGCCACTTTGGCTGGTGCTTTCGGGATATGCATGGCCCCGTCTTCAAAGCTGCCGTCGTCGGCATCACTGTGGCAGGCGGCGCAGTTGCTTTTGCTCAGGACCAGCGGGTTAGCCCAGTCGGCGGCGGCAATTTCGCGGTGTTTTTCGACCCAGTACGGGGTCTCGGTGATGCGCAGCGGCGTGTGCGCTTTGGGCACGGATTGTTCGATTTTGAAGGCGGCCTCGGTCAGGTGTTTGTCGGCTGAGTTGTCCACCATGAACTGCAGCACTTCCGCCGTGGTGGCGCCGTCCAGGCCCAGGTCGGAGCCAAAATGCTGGTCTTGTTCTGCCATCATTTTTTGCCACGAGCGCTCCGGTAACAGGGCCGGGTAAAACACCGCATGGCAGCTGCCACATTCGTCGCGCCATAGCTTGTTGTCTGGCAATTGTTTGCCGACAAATTTCACGTGCGGCTCTTCGCCCACACCCGTTTCCAGTTTGATGTGCCAAGCCTGGTTGTCAATGTTCTTGTCGATGGCGTAATAAAACCACCAGCCGCCAAAGCCCAGCATGGTCAGCAGCAGCAGCACCGCTACCCAGGGGTGTGCCGTGGCTTTTGGCGTACCTGCTTCGGCCATTTTGAAGCCACTGACCATGGCGCGCGCCAGGTTTTCCTTGTGCAGCACGCTTTCCACCACCACGCCGGTGATGTGTCCCGCAACCACCAGCAGCATGGCGATGGCGCCGAGTTCATGCAACTGCTTCAAGGTTTGAACCTGGGCAAAGCTCAACCAGCCTGCCGTGATGCCTTGTTGTTCGTCCCCGCCCAAAGTGACCACACCAGTGAGCCCCACCGCTACCGACATGACCAATAAAATATAAATGGCCAAGCTACCGGTGGGGTTGTGCCCGACGTGGCGCGGCGCATGCCTGGTCGTCACCTGTTTGAGGTAGTCAAGCGCCTCTTTGGGGCCAAACCAGAAGCTGGAAAAGCGCGAAAAGTGTGACCCGGTAAAGCCCCAGATCAGGCGAAAAACCACCAGTCCCAACATCAAATAACCCAGAAACACGTGGATCGAGCGCCACCGGTCACCCTCGCTGGTGAGCCAGGCGAGCGCAAAACTGCTGGCCAGGGTCCAGTGAAACAGACGGGTGGGAAGGTCCCAGATCAGGGTGCGTTGCATCGGGTGTGCCTTTATTTACTGGGGGATGCGAATGCGGTCTTCGTTAAAGTCACCGCGTTCGGCAGCCTGGTGGCACGCTGAGCAATTGCCCGGACTCTTGACCGACTCGCGCTTCCAGATGGACGGGTTGATCTCGCTGCTGTCGTGCTTGTTCTTGAACCATTCGCCCTCGGTGATACGCAACGGGGCGGCGCTGGAAGTCCAGCGGTTGGATGCGTATTTCACCAGGTAGTCAGTGATTTCTTTGGTGTCTTGCGGCGACAGGCTGGCATCAGTGCCGAAGTGTTTGTCCAGACCTGCCATCAGCTTTTTCCAGGAAGCTGCAGGCAGCAAACCAGCCGGGTAAGCCATGTGGCAGCCGGAGCATTCGGCTTGCATCTTGGCATTGTTCTCGGACGGCATGACGGGTTTGCCCCGGTCTTCGCCGTTATATTTGGCTTGAGCGCCCAGCGCGCAGGCGGCCAACAGCAGCATCAGCAAGGATTGGATCAATTTCATGACATGCACCTTATTTGACGGACAGGACGTAGGTCATGAAGTCGCCTTTTTCCTGCGTTGTGCAGGCGCGGCCCAGGGCATCGTTGCAATTGCGTTTGAACCATTTTTCCACCTGGGCGGCATCAGTGAAGCGCTTCGGGTTGGCGCTGGGTGCCAGCGGGTCGATGGCTTTGTTGGTTTTGGCGTGTTTACCTGCATTTTTGGGTGAGTCGGTGTGGCAGGACGCGCACGACAATTGATTTGGGCCAACGGTCTTGTACAGTTTTTCCCCGGCGGCAGCGGTGAAGCTGCCTTTGATCTCGGCTTTGTAGCCGTCCAGAATCGGGTTGGCACTGGCCAGCATGGGCGTGCTCAGGGCCAGGCAGGCGAGCAAGTGGGTCGGGCGAAATGTAGAGATCATGATGTGTCCTTTAAATTAAGAAGAAAAATGGGAAAATCGGTTTAGCGGGGAATACGGATATTGTGCTCGTTGAAGTCGCCGTTGGCCGCATCGACGTGGCAGGCCTGGCAGTTGGTCGGACTTTTCACCGAGCTGCGGCGCCAGACATCGGCTTTGACATGGTTGGTACCGTGTTTGCGGGTGAACCAGAACGCCTTGGTGATGCGGTTGTCAGGCGGTGCTTCACCCAGTTCCTGCGAATTGGCAACAATCCATTCTGTGATTTCTTGCTGGTCAGCCGGACTCAGGGAGGCATCCGTGCCGTAATGTTTGTCCAGTGAGCCCATCACCTGTTTCCACGCGGAGGTGGGCAAAAAATTGGGCCTGAAGGCGATGTGGCAGGCAGAACATTCAGTTGCCATTTTGGGTAGCAAGGCCAGGCGCTGGCCACCGCCATCGGCCAAGGCCATGGTGCTGCTAGCCAGCAAGGTCAAACTTAAAGTGAATGAATTAAATACTCGCATACACGTTCCCCTAATTAAGATAGGGTTAAGCCTAACCGTCGAGTCTTAAGATTTCCTTAGGCAAACGGGCAGAACGTTTGACCAGGATCAACCCTTCTTGTTTTTCGGGCAGACTACAGCGTCGCCAGCGCAGTGCGCACTTCAGCCACTGACAAAATTTCTGACAGTACCACTGGGGCACGACCTGTCTGGTACAGCACGTAAACCGGCACACCGTTACGCCCCAACTGCGCCAGCGCGGCGGTAATAGCGGGGTCCTGGCGGGTCCAGTCGGCGCGCAAGAGCGTAACTTTTCTGGCGGCAAAGTCGGCCAGGACCTCGGCGTTGGCCAATGTTGTTTTCTTGTTGTACTGGCAGGTCACACACCAGGCAGCGGTAAAGTCCACAAACACCGGCGCGCCACTGGCCAGAACCTGATCCACCTTGCCAGGTGCCCAGGGCTGCCACAACGCGGTGCTGGCCGGATTGCTGGTGTTTTCCTGCGGTCGGATGACATTTTGGCCAATGGACGCGGTCAAGAGAGCGAACACCGCTATCGCCAGCGTCGACATCACCCAGCGGGTGCGACCCCGCAGGCCCAGCGTCCAGATCACCAGCGCCAAGCTCAGCAGCAGCGTTAACAGGGTTGCGGCTCCGTCAATGCCACTTTGTTGGCCCAGTACCCAGACCAGCCAGACCACGGTGGCAAACATAGGGAACGCCATGGCGTGGCGGAAAGTGGCCATCCAGGCACCCGGGCGCGGCAGCTTGCGGGCCAGCGCCGGAGACCAGCTAGCCGCCAGATAGGGCAGCGCCATACCCAGTCCCAGGGTGGCAAAAATCGCCAACGCCTGCAGCGGGGGCAGCGCCAGCGCCAAACCAAGTGAGGCGCCCATGAACGGCGCCGTGCAGGGCGAGGCAATCACCACCGCCAGAATACCCGACAAAAACGCATCCACCGACGGATTTTTGGCCTCCAGCAGCGCTACGTTTGAGGGCACAAACTGGCCAAATTCAAACACGCCGGCCAAATTGAGCCCGATCACGGTAAACAGCGCGGCCAGCGCTGCGACCACAGCTGGCGACTGCAATTGAAAGCCCCAGCCCAATTGCGCGCCAGCGCCACGCAGCACCAGCATCAGAGCGCCCAGGGCAACAAATGACAGCACCACGCCCGCGCTGTAAGCCAGGCCACCGACGCGCTGGCGGCGCGGGTTATTGCCATGGCGGGCAAAACCCACCACCTTGATGGCCAGCACCGGGAAGACGCAGGGCATCAGGTTCAGGATCATGCCGCCCAGCAGGGCACCGAGCAGTGCCAGCCAAAGTGAGGAGGGCAGGTTTGCCGGCGTGCTGCCCGGTGCCCACTGGGTTGCTGGTGTTGTTGCGTTTGCCGCAGACGGCGCCACCATGGCGGGCCAGGTGCCGGTGACCTTGGCCTGGGTGACAAAGCCCAGGCGCTCGCTGCCTAACTGTGCCGCCAGCACCAGCGGCATCACTTGCGGGTCGCCGCTGCGGTGCTGGGCAATAGGCACCACGGCGGTCCACACGGCACCCTGCCAGCTTTGCGTCCATTTGGCTGCTGTCTCGATGATTTCGGGGGTTTCCGGGAAAAATTCCAGTGTTTGACCTTGCAGACTGGCAGGCAGTCCGATCACCGATACCCTGAGTGTGCGGTCCTCTATGGCAATGCTGCTCGCTTGTGACAGCGGCTGGGGTTGGGCTTTGAAGGCGGCTTCGAAGGCGGCACCCTGCATGGCCGTGGAGCCCTTGACCGGAATGCGCAGCACAAAGTCACCGTCCTGCGGTACACATTCGAGCTTGCACACCAGCCAGCTGGCACGCAGTTTGACCTCGAGTTCGGGGTTCAGCACCGAGGGTTTGAAGTCGGGTGTGATCGTCAGCGGCACCGGCAGCAGCACGGTGTTGTCATAACCGTAGTTGGCGAGGTTGCCGATCGGGATCTTGACCGGCAGCGGCCAGGCGATGTCGCCCGCCAGCACGCCGTCGGGCAGCGTCCAGCTCAGGCTGGTGGCCAGGCCCGAGTCGCCAGAGTTCTTCCAGTAGGTGTGCCAATCCGGCTGGTGGTGCAGTTGCAGCCCGACCCAGACCGCCTTGCCGGGGTCCACGCCATCGGGCGCGTGGGCCATCAACTCGGCCTGGACCTGCTCGGTGGTGACGGCGGTTTTAAAACTGTTTTGTGCGATGGCACCGGTCGATAGCGCGCAGCTGGCTGTGAAAAGCAGCGCAGCGAGAGGGCGCGTCAGGTGTTTCAGGAGGATCATGGTGCTGTAAGAGGCAGAGGTGGTCGTGAAGTTCCGCGGGTGGACCGGTGTTTGGTCTCAAAGGTCAGCACCAAACAGCGACGCCTGTTCAGTCTGTTGGTTAAAAACGGCGGGCAGCTTGGTCGGGGCTTTGATGCGTAATTGCTTGTTTACATTCATACGGCCAAATACCACCTCAATGTCAGAGGCGCTGACGCCAAAGTGCGGTGCCAGAAAGCGCAGCATGTGGTCGGTGGCGCGGCCTGCCACCGGCGCCGCCGTGACGCTGACCTTGAGCTGCTTGCCAAATGGCTTGCCAATGGCGTCTTTGCTGGCGCTGGGTTTGCCCAGGATATTAACCACCAGTACGTCGCCATCCCAGGCAAAAAAGGAGTCGCCCGTGATGTTGCGTGAACTTTTTTTAGTCATGCGGGGATGATAGCGACCTCTACAATCTGTTTCTTTGCCTTCAATTACCATGTCCAATTTGCCCGCCTGCCCCCAATGCACTCTTGAAAACACTTACCCGGACGGTGACAACTATGTGTGTCCAGATTGCGGTTTTGAGTGGCCCCAGGCTGCGGCAACCGAGGCCGGTGACGATGCCAGTGGCCCGGTCAAGGACGCCAATGGCAACCCGCTGGCCGATGGTGACACGGTGATCCTGATCAAGGACCTGAAGGTCAAGGGTTCGTCCATCGTGCTGAAAAAGGGTACCAAGATCAAGGGCATCCGTTTGCCCGAAGGTGCGGGTGACCATGAGGTTGACTGCAAAACCGACCAGGGCGCGTTCATGCTCAAGGCCGAGTTCATGAAGAAAGCCTGAACCCTGCCATGGCTAGCTCCTCGCGCTTTTGGGCTGACTGGACCACGCTTGACTTTGCGCACTTGCATTCTTGTGGCTTGGCTGCGCGCACCATCGCCGTGTTGCCGGTGGCGGCGACCGAGCAGCATGGCCCGCACCTGCCGCTGAGTGTTGACACCGTGCTGGTCGACGGCATTGTGGCGGCATCGTTGGACCATTTGCCGGATGAGTTGCCGGTGCTTTTTTTGCCGACGCAAGCGGTCGGCCTGAGCCCGGAGCACGCGCGTTTTCCCGGTACGCTGACCCTGAAGAACGAAACCATTTTGCGACTCTGGACCGACATGGCTGAGTCGGTGGCAGCCACCGGCATCACCAAGCTGGTGCTGTTCAATAGCCACGGTGGCAATGTCAGTGTGATGGACCTGGTGGCGCGTGACCTGCGCGCGCGCCTGGACATGTTGGTGTACAGCGTGAGCTGGTTTAATTTGCCGCTGACGGACGCGCAGGGCCAGGATGTTAATGCCTTGTTCAGTGCCGAGGAGCATCGCTTCGGTATCCATGGTGGCGACATCGAAACCTCGATGGTGCTGGCGCTGGATCCGGCCCGGGTGGACATGGCGCAGGCGCGCAACTTCACCTCTGCGGCGCAGACGCGCGCCAGTTGTTTTGAGATTCTGGGCAACGGCAAAAGCGCCAAGCTGGGCTGGCAGAGCCAAGACTACAACCCGGCCGGGGCGGTGGGTGACGCGGCCAATGCCACGGCTGAAAAGGGGCAGGCCCTCATCGATGCCGCCGGGTTGGCGCTGGCCAGGCTGCTGGTTGAAGTGGATCACCTGCCCGCCGATACCTTGACGGCACGACCCGCGTTCGGTTGATGGCCCCTTACGACCTGTTGGCCCTGGGGGCTGCTGCCTGCTGGGCGGTGGGCAGCGTGATGTCGGTCACGCCGGCGCGCCATCTGGGGGCTTTTGCCTTCACCCGCTGGCGCATGGCGATGGTGGCCGTGATGTTGTGGTCGGTGGTTGCCGTTCAGGGCAGCTGGCACAGCTTCGACGGCCATGCCTGGGGTGTCATGGCCATCAGTGGCCTGATTGGTATCTTTGTTGGTGACACCGCCCTGTTCTCGGCCATCAACCGGCTTGGGCCACGCCGTGCGGGGGTGCTCTTTGCCACCCACGCCGCCTTCAGTGCGGCGCTGGGTTTTGCGCTGCTCGATGAGCGCATGAGTTTGCAGGCCCTGTTGGGTGGCGTGCTGACCCTGGTTGGGGTGATGCTGGCCATTTTATTGGGCCGCCACAAGGGCGAAACCCATGACTGGGAGCTTGACCATGGCCATGTGGGGTTGGGTGTGGCGTTGGCTTTGCTGGCGGCTTTGTGCCAGGCCGTGGGCTCCCTGATTGCCAAGCCGGTGATGGCGCAGCAGGTGGACCCGATCATGGCCTCGGCGGTGCGGGTCACGGTGGCCACGGCCGCGCACGCAATGTTGCTGTTGGCGGGTTTTCAGGCGGCGCGTGCCAGCCAGCCGCCCACGCTGCGGGTGCTGGCGCAAACCGGGCTCAATGGTTTTATTGCCATGGGAATTGGCATGACGCTGGTACTGCTGGCGCTGGAAAAGGGCGATATTGGCATGGTTGCCATTTTGTCGTCGGTGTCGCCTATCCTGGTGCTGCCGTTGTTATGGCTGCAACTCAAGCGTGCGCCTGCGCCAGGGGCCTGGCTGGGGGCGGTGTTGACGGTGGTGGGGACGGCACTGATTTTGTGGCGCTGAGTCTGCGGCTGGATTGTTTCGCTTAGAGGCGTACCTCTAATTTTTTTGCTGCAGTGCAACAAAAAAGACTTGCGAGGTTGCGGGTTTTCCCTATAATTCAACCCATGCTGCACTGCAACATAAGCCGCTCACCCGGACGTTTCAACGCAATCAACCCCTTTCAAAGGAACTCACATGTTTATCACCGCTGACCAAATCACTGCGACCAACCAAGCCGCCTTTGACACCACCAAGGCCCTCGCCACCAAATCGTTCGCTGGCCTGGAAAAGCTGGTGGAGTTGAACATGGCTGCCGCTAAGGCCTTGATGACTGAATCTTTCAGCCACGCCCAGGCTGCCCTGGCTGCCAAAGACCTGCAGCAAGCCCTGGCTTTGCAAACCAGCTTGGTGGCTCCCATGGTTGAAAAATCGGTGGCTTACAGCCGTCATGTGTACGGCATCGCGGTGGAAACCGGTGCTGAATTCAGCAAAGCCTTTGAAGGCAAGGCTGCTGATGCACAAAAAGCGTTTAACCAGGTGGTTGAAAATGTGGCCAAAAATGCACCAGCCGGTACCGAGTCGGCTGTGGCTGTGTTCAAGAGCGCTTTGGCTTCTAGTCAGACTGCCATTGATTCCGCCCAAAGCTCGGCTAAAAAGGCCCTGGCTGTGGCTGAAAGCAACATCGCTGCCGTGACCGAACAAGCGCTGAGCGCCGCCGCAGCAGTGACCCAAAAGGCTTAATTCCCTGCTGCCCGCAGGCAGTCTGAAAGGCACCTTCGGGTGCTTTTTTTTGCCTACGCAGCATAGAATGACCGTCAATTCCAAATCTTGACAAGGTCAAACCATGTTGTCTGTCGCCCTTGAGCTGACCTACAACATGGCCATTCTGGTGGCCATGGTGCTGACCTCGGGTTTGATCACGCGCAGTCAAGAATCTTCCTCGCGGCAGGCGATTTTGCAAGGTCTGCTGTTTGGTGCTGCCACCCTGGTCAACATGGTGGCGCCGATGGCGTTGGGGCCGGGCCTGATTTTTGACCCGCGCACGGTCACGCTGAGCCTGTGCGGCTTGTTTTTTGGCCCCTTGGCGGCTGGCATAGCGGCTTCCCTGGCGCTGGTGTACCGTCTGGCTCTGGGCGGTGCCGGCGCCACCATGGGCGTGCTGGTCATCGTTTCCGCCGCCACATGGGGCTGGTATTTTTACCGGCGCTGGCGTCAGCCCAAGCTTGCAATTCGGTTGCACCAGTTGCTGTTGCTTGGTCTTGTGGTGCACATCACCGAGTTGTTGCTGATGGTTACCTTGCCAGCCCCGTTGGGGTGGCAGACGCTGCAAAGCCTGGGTCTGCCGATCATGCTGGCTTTTCCGCTGCTCACCTTGTTGCTTGGCAAAATGCTGTCGAGTCAGGACGCTGTGGCCGAAACCGTGGCTGCCTTGCGCAAAAGCGAACACCGGCACCGCAGCATCTTGCAGGCCGCCATGGACGGCTTCTGGCTGTCAGATCTGCAAGGACGTTTGCTTGAAGTCAATCAGGCCTATGCGCGCATGAGTGGTTATACCGTTGGCGAGTTGTTGAGCATGCACATCAGCCAGCTTGAAGCAAAGGCGTCCGACAAGCTGAGCCCTGCGCACATTCAAAGGATCGTGATATTGGGCTCGGATCGTTTTGAAACGCAGCACCGTGCCAAAGACGGCAAGGTGTTTGACGTTGAAGTCAGTGCTCAACACCACGCGGTTGAGACCGGGCGCCTGGTGGTTTTTTTGCGTGACATCGCCGAGCGCAAGCGGACCGAGCAGGCACTGATGGAAGCCAAGGCGCTGACCGAGGCCATTGTGGAAAACGCGCCGCTGATGATCTTCTTGAAGGAAGCGAGCAGCTTGCGTTTTGTGCTGTTGAACCGTGCGGGTGAAGATTTGCTGGGTTATGGCCGCGACGACCTGATCGGCAAAAGCGATATGGACTTTTTCCCGCCCGGGCAGGCTGATGACTTCATACGCAAAGACCGGGAGGTTCTGGACGGTGGCATGGGCGTGCAGGACACCCCGCTGGAGCCGATCCAGACGGCCCGCAAAGGGTTACGGTTTTTGCACACACGCAAGGTGGGCATTCGCGGTGGTGATGGCCGCATGAAATACCTGTTGGGTATCTCAGAGGACATTACCGAGAGCAAAAATGCCCACGAAAGGCTGCTGTTGACGGCCAATGTTTTCACCCACGCCCGCGAGGGCATCTTGATCACCGATGCTGCTGGCGTCATCATTGATGTCAACGAATCCTTTTCCCGCATCACCGGCTATTCGCGTGACGAGGCGCTGGGGCAAACCCCCCGCATTTTGAGTTCGGGCCAACAGTCGCTGGATTTTTATCAAACCATGTGGGCTGCCCTGAGCTGTGACGGTCAGTGGTACGGTGAAATCTGGAACCGGCGCAAAAATGGTGAGGTGTATGCCGAAATGCTCAATATTTCGGCCGTTCCAGATCACCAGGGACAGTTCAAGAATTATGTGGCCTTGTTTTCGGACATTACCGCCATCAAAGAGCATGAAAAAGAGCTGGAGCACATCGCCCACTATGACGTGTTAACCGGGCTGCCGAATCGGGTGTTATTGGCAGACCGGCTGCACCTGGCCATGACCCAGAGTGTCCGGCGTTGCCAGCAACTGGCGGTGGTTTATCTTGACCTGGACGGTTTCAAAAGCATCAATGACCGCCATGGCCATGCGCTTGGCGACCATTTACTCAGGCACGTGGCCACCCGCATGAAACTGGCGCTACGCGAAGGCGATACCCTGGCACGTATCGGTGGCGACGAATTTGTGGCCGTGTTGATTGACCTGGACGACAGTCAAGCAGCGGTGCCTCTGCTCAATCGCCTGCTCACAGCGGCCGCCGAGACGGTGCAACTGGCCGAGTTTTCGTTGCAAATTTCTGCCAGCCTGGGGGTCACCTTTTACCCACAGACCGAAGCCTTGGAAGCCGACCAATTGCTGCGCCAGGCCGACCAGGCCATGTACCAGGCCAAACTTGCAGGGAAAAACCGTTTTCACTTCTTCGATGCTGAACAAGACCGTACGACGCGGGGTCATTTTGAGAGCCTGGAGAGCATTCGCAACGCGTTGGTCGCCAACGAGTTTGTGCTTTATTACCAACCCAAAGTCAATATGCGCACGGGTGCCGTGATCGGGGTTGAAGCCTTGATTCGTTGGCAACACCCTGACAAGGGCTTGCTGGCACCCGCCTTGTTTTTGCCTGTCATTGAGGAGCATGCGCTGGCGGTGGCGATGGGCGAATGGGTGATCGATACCGCTTTAAGCCAGATTGAACACTGGCAAAATGAAGACTTGGCCCTGTCGGAGCGCTTCAACGTCAGCGTCAATGTGGGCGCCCGGCAACTCCAGCAAGGCAATTTTGCCGCGTACCTGCAGGACTTGCTGGCCGCACACCCGCAGGTCCGGCCAGCGCAGCTGGAGGTTGAGATACTCGAAACCAGCGCCCTCAATGATTTGGCGGGCGTCTCGCAAGTGATTGAAGACTGTCACCGGATCGGTGTTTTGTTTGCGCTGGACGACTTTGGCACGGGCTACTCGTCACTGAGCTACCTCAAACATTTGGGTGTTAGTCTGCTCAAGATAGACCAGAGCTTTGTGCGCGACATGCTTGATGATCCGGATGACCTGGCCATTTTGCAGGGGGTGATCGGCTTGGCGGCAGCCTTCAAGCGCAGGGTCATCGCCGAAGGCGTCGAGACCGAGGCGCATGGCCATTTGCTGTTGCAAATGGGCTGTGAGTTGGGTCAGGGGTATGCCATTGCGCGCCCCATGCCCGCGCATGATTTTCCGCAGTGGCTGCAGCACTGGCAGATGAAACCGATGTGGGGTTCGGCAGGCGCCAGCGCCGCATCCTGACATGCGCCTAGGCGTGGCTTACCCATTGCGCAAAATCAAGGTGTTCCAGATGCGGCAGCGTGTTGTAGGTCAGGAGTGTGTGGCGCTTGGGTCCAAAGGAAAATTCGGTGATGGCCGTGTTGCGCAGCCGCATGTTGAGCTCGACCGTGGCCTCGGGCGGCGTACCCAGCACATGGCCGATGGCGCTGGCAATCGGGCCACCGCTTGACACCAGCAGCACACGTTCGGCCTGGCTGCGCCGCACATGGTCAAGCACTGCCACCACCTGTTGCCCAAAGGTCTGCCAGCTCGGCATGCCCTGGGGCTGGGAGTTGCCCAGCATCCATTGCAGCAATCCGGCGCGCAGCAGCCGAAAGTGGTGGCGGTAATTCTCGGGCGTGGTGTCGCGCGCCAGCGGCTCGGGGTGTATGGCCGCAATCACAGCGTCGCTGTCGTATTCGTTCAGGCCCGGCCACTGCAGGCTGTGTTGGGTCGCCAGGCCCATGCCCTCCCTGATGCCGTCCAGGGTTTGGCTGTGGCGGCGCAAGGTGCCGCCAAGTACGGCATCAAAAGACATGTTTTTACTGGCAAAGTAGCGCCCTAGCTGCACGCTCTGACGCAAGCCCAAATCGCTCAATTGATCGTAATCGTCGGCGCCAAACGAGGCTTGTCCATGGCGGACCAAGTAAAGAATGCCCATGACCTGAATTTAAGCGATATTGACTGGATGCACTTGTCGCCGGGGCGATACGTGGGCAGGACTTGGCCGCGCACTGGCGCAGCAGGCCACCGGTTGGTTTTTCATGACCTCACACCTGCAGGCTGGCGGCATAAATTTTCAGCGCTACGGCCAGCGAAGCTACGCCGCGGTGAATTTCATCCACACTGGGGGTGACGAACGAGAGGCGCAGGGTGCGCGCGTCGCCATGGTCGGCGTAAAACGGCGCGCCTGGTACAAAGGCCACACCTTGTTCAACGGCAAAGGGCAGCAAATCAACCGCGCTCATGCCCTTGGGCAGGCGTGCCCACAAGAACATGCCGCCTGCGGGGGTGTTCCAGGTCAGGGTGCTGTCGGGGTCGCCTGCTGGCATTTCGTGTGCCAGGGCCTCCAGCATGGCATCGCGTTGGGCTTTGTACAGCGCGCGAATGGTGGGCACGTGGCGCTCCAAAAAGCCGTCTTTCATGACTTCTGCAATCATGCGCTGGTTAAAACCGGGGCTGTGCAGGTCGGCGGCTTGCTTGGCTTGCAGCAGTTTGGGATAAACCGCTTTCGGCGCCACCACAAAGCCCAGGCGCAGGCCCGGGGCCAGCACCTTGGAGAACGACCCCAGGTAAATGCAGCCATCCGGGTTGCGTGCGGTCAGGGGCGCGGGCGGCGGCACATCGAACCACAAGTCGCCGTAGGGGTTGTCTTCAATCAAGGGCAAGCCGCGCTGGGTTGCCAGTTCGCTCAAAGCGCCCCGGCGGCTCTCGGACATGGTGTTGCCCGTGGGGTTTTGAAAATTGGGCAGCACGTAAAGAAAACGGGCATCGTCGGCTTTTTGCGACAGGTCAGCGATGTCCACACCGTGTTCGTCACTGGCCACGCTCACCACCTTGGGTTCCATCGGGATAAAGGCCATGACCGCGCCCAGGTAGGTGGGCGACTCGACCAGAATTTTGCTGTCCGCGTCAATCAAGACCTTGGCCACCAGGTCCAGCCCCTGCTGTGAGCCGGTGGTGATCAGAACTTGTGCCGGGTCGACGTTCCAGGGCAGCCTATGGGCCACCATCTCGCGCAGCGGCCCGTAGCCTTCGCTGGCGGCGTACTGCAGGGCACCGGCCGGGTCATCCTTGAGCACTTTGGCGCAGGCGGCTTCGAACTCGGTCACCGGAAAAGTTTTGCTGGAGGGCAGGCCGCCGGCAAAACTGATGATGCCCGGCTTTTCGGTGACTTTCAGGATTTCGCGGATCACAGAGGGGTTCATGCGCGCGGCGCGGCGCGCAAGATGCCAGGAGGAAGTAGAGGTGGTCATGAGGATTTTTTTGACGTTCTGTAAACAACTGGGAGAGGGGCAGAATAACGCTTGCCCAAAAACACGGTGGCCATGACAGCCAGCGCAAACCCTAGGGTAACCCATTCCAGGGGTTCGCCCAAAATGGGAACGGCGGCCAAGATGCTCAAGAACGGTTGCAGCAATTGTGTTTGGCTCACTTTCAGGGCGCCGCCCATGGCCATGCCACGGTACCAGGCAAAAAAGCCCGCCCACATCGAAAACACACCCACATAGACCAATCCCAGCCAGGCTGATGGGTCCACGCTGTGCGCTGGCCAGGTGAGCAGTGCACCGGGCACGGTCAGCGGTAGCGCCATCACGCAGATCCAGCAAATGACGCGTTCGGCGCCCAACGCATGGGTGACCTGCGCACCGTACACGTAGCCCGTGGATGCGGCCAGCACGGCGCCCAGCAGCAGCAAATCAGCCCACTCAAAGCCAAAGCCGTGACCCTGTTGGTGGGTGCGCAGCAGCGAAAACGACACCACCAGCGCGCTGCCCAGCACCGCGCAGATCCAAAAACCCAGGCGCGCCCGTTGGTGTAGCACCCAGGCGGCAATGGCTGCCGTGGCCAGTGGCAGCAGGGCAGTGATCACGGCGGCGTGGCCAGATGTGACCTGGCGCAGTGCAAAACCTAGCAGCAGCGGGTAGCCGATGGCGTTGCCCATCAGCGCCATGTCCAGTGATTTGTGTTGTGTGGCGGTGGGCAAAGTAGAGCGGGTTACCGCCAGAAACACCAGCGACAGCGCTCCTGCTAGCGCGGCCCGTCCAAAGGTGACAAACCAGGGCGAGAGTTGTGGTGCCTCGGCCGTGCCCGTGGCCAATCGTGTCATGGGCAGTGTCACCGCAAAGATGGCCACCCCCAGCACGCCCAGCCACATACCAAGGGTTTCGCGCTTCAGGGCTGTCATGGGCCGGGCGCTGACATGGCCCAGTGTGCGGCGCTGCGGGCGTGTAATGCCGTGGTGTCAAAAAGAGGCAATTGACACTCTTCTGGCTGAATCAGCATGGCGATTTCGGTGCAACCCAGAATAATGGCTTGTGCGCCTTGTGCGCCCAGGTCGGCGATCACCCGCAGGTAGGTCTGGCGCGAGGCGTCATGCACCTGGCCCAGGCACAGCTCCTGGTAAATGATCTGGTGCACCCGGTCTCGGTCGGCCTTGGGCGGTGTCAGTACCGCCAAGCCGTGGTTTTGTTCCAGGCGGCTGCGGTAAAAGTCCTGTTCCATGGTGAAACTGGTGCCGAGCAAGCCCACGGTGGTGTAGCCCGCGTGCTGGATGGCGAGTGCCGTGGGGTCGGCGATGTGCAGCAGGGGGATGCTGACCGCCGCTGAAATGGCATCGGCTACCTTGTGCATGGTGTTGGTGCACAGCACCAACGCGTCAGCACCGGCGCCTTCGAGATTTTGCGCGACATGGGCCAGCAGGGCGCCGGCGGCTTGCCACTGGCCGCTGGCTTGCAGCTGTTCAATTTCTGCAAAGTCCACGCTGTACAGAATGATTCGGGCAGAATGCAGGCCGCCCAACCGGGCTTTGACGGTTTCATTGATCTGGCGATAGTAGGGGACGGTCGACTCCCAGCTCATGCCGCCAATCAGGCCCAGTGTTTTCATACCCTGTGTTGTCATGGGTGTGCTCCTGCCGGCCTAGACCGTGGCCATCCACAGCGCCGTGACCACCAGCACGGCCGCCATGCAGCGGTTGAACCAGCGCAGCCGCCGCCCGCCATGCGTCGGGTCGGCCAGCCACTGGCGCAGCAGCGTGCCGACCAGCGCGTAGCTTAGGTTGCTGGTCAGGGCAAACGCCAGCAGCAGTGGCAACACCACGGCAAACCGCGTCCACAGGTCATCATGCCCGGCCAGCCAGCCGGCCACCACGGTGAGCGCCAGCATCCAGGCTTTGATATTGAGAAATTGCAGCATCACGCCCTGCCAGAAGCTCACGTTGAGCTGATCGGCCTTGGCTTGGGACAGTTGGTGGGCATGCCAGAGCTTCCAGGCCAGCCAGAGCAGATAGGCCACACCAGCCGCCTTGACGCCCAGGCGCAGGGGTGGCAGGCTCACCACCAAAGCACCCACACCGCTGGCGCACAGGGTCAGCAGCAAACCCCAGCCTACCGGCACCGCCAGCACAAAACGCAGCGCACGACGCAGGCCGAAGTTGGCCGCCAGGGCGGTGGACAAGGTGGTGTTGGGGCCGGGGGTAAAGCTGACCGCCGTGCACAGCAGCAACAGCGCGGTGATCTCGGCGCCGTTCATGGGGTCGTTATGCCAGGGTCATGGGGCGCCATGGGACGCTGGTGCCGGGTCAGGGGAGGCGCTTAAAGAAAAGGTCTGGGCGCTTCAGTGCACCACGACCGGGTTTTGCGCCAGTTCGGCGTATTGCTCCAACGTGTCTTCGACTTCTTCCTGGGTGGGCGTTTTGGTTTGCCATGCCGAGATTTGCTGTTGAAACAATTCAGCCCAGGAGCCGTCGAGGTAGACCTCTTTGTTGGCGCGCTTGTCGACAATCTCAAAGCCGTGGCGCACCAGTTGCGGCACGATCAGCAGTTGCTCGCCCGCCTTCATGTCGTCAGGCTGAACCTCTGCCGTGACGGCGTTGGCCAGCATGTGGGTGACGGAATAGGTCTCGGAGTCGTAAAGCGTATGCATGCATCAAATTATCCATGAATCTGGATAGCCTTGAAGCGGCTTGCCCATGGCGGCATGTCAAGGGCTGTCAGCGGCCTCAGAGGCCACCCATTTTTGATCCACATAGTCGCCATTGGCTTCGGTGATACGGATACGTGCTGGCAGGTACGCCAGGTCGGGTGCCAGCCAGACCTCTAGTTTCTGGTCGTAGAGCTGGCGAGGTTGGCGCACCAGCTTCAGACCCTGCTGGGGTCCACCGGGGAGTTCCAGGGTTTCCAGGCTACCAAAAGTAAACAGCCACAGGTCGCCATCGCGCGGGCCAATGGTTTGTACACGCAGCGTGGTGCCAGGGCTAAAGCGTTGGGGTGCACTGGCCACCAGGGCCCCGAGTTGCACCAGCACACTCAGGCGATCCTGGGCGCCGGGCAGCAAGGGGACGTTGGGTGTGTTGGCGCTGAAGCTCACCAGACCCTGCGCGCGGTTGAAATGGGCCGCCACCTCGCTGCGGTATTTGTCAGAGAAACGCTCAGGGGCCAGGCCAAATGGGTCAATCTGGCCGCGGCTGGTTTGCACCCGTGTCTGGCCAAAAGTACTGATGCTCAGTTGCGCCTGGTAGCTCTGTTCCCGCCGTTGCCATAACAATTCGCCGCTCAGCGTATACGGAAATTTGTTGGCTTCGACCCGGTACACCAGCTTGACCGAAGTCGGTAGGTGATCGGCATTAAACGCCACTTCCGTGGCGGGAATGGGGGGGGCTGCTTCGGGTATCGTCGCGGACACCATGGCTACCGTGGCGGGCTCGGTGGCGCTTTCGGCCGCGCTGGCTGGGGTGATGGCTGCCGTCGCGGGTGTCGAGGCAGGCTGCTCGGTGGCGCTGGCTGGGGTGATGACCGCCGTCGCGGGTGCAGAAGCAGCATCGGCGGGGGCGTCGGCCATGGGCTGTTCTTGTGGGTCAGTCGCGCCGGGATCAACGCTGGCCAGGGCGGTAGGGCTGGTGCTTGACACCGTCGATTCAGGTGTGAGGCTTGGCTGGACGACTGGTTCGCGGGCAGGCGCCCGGGCTGCTGGCTTTTTGGCTTTGGGTTTAACCTGTTGCGTGGCGACCGTCTGGTCGGCACTGGGTGCTGGCGCGCGGGTCAACACCACCGTTCGTGTGGCAAACGTTGGGCTGGTTGGTGTGTTCGTCACGGGCAGATTCAAGGGCAGAGTTTGCAACAGTGCCAGGTGCACCAGCAACACGGCCAGCGTCAGGGACAGCCAGGTTTTCATGGCGCCAGCTTGTGCTGGCTCCGGCGGGCCAGACTCATGCCAGTTGTGAGATGAAGGTCTTGACGCCGCGCAGCAGCATCTCGATCGACACCGCCACCAGCACCAGGCCCATCAGCCGTTCCAGCGCCACCACAAAACGGTCGCCGGCGACGCGCTGAATGCGCTCGGCCAGCACCAGCACCACGGCACTCACACTCATGGTGACACACAGCGCGGCGATCCATTCGAGCCGCTTCTCGGGTGCTTGCGACACCAGCAGCAACACCGTGGCCAGCGCCGACGGCCCGGCAATGGCTGGGATGGCCAGCGGCACGATCAGCGGCTCACCCAGAGGTTCGTCCGACTCCACCTTGGGCGGCGGAAAAATCATGCGCAGCGCGATCAAAAATAGAATCACGCCGCCGCCAATCTGCAGTGACAGCTCGCTCAGGTTCATCACGCGTAAAAAGCTGTCGCCGATGAACATGAAAGTCAGCAGCAGCAAAAAGGCAATCAGCACTTCGCGCAAGATGACACGTGCGCGCCGCTCGGGGGCCACGTGCTTGAGAGCGTTGGCAAAAATCGGAATGTTGCCGATCGGATCAGTGATCAGGATCAGCAAAATGGTGGCTGAGGCAAAGGTGTAGTTCATGCGCGCTGCAATATCTGTCGGGTGCAACAGGATAGCAGGCTTGCCCCTGGCCGTGGTTAGGTCGCCAATTCCAACGCGGTCCATCACATTGGTCATGGTCATGGGTCATTCATAAAATGGCGACTTCCTACAACAATGGATTTTGATCCTGAGCGTGTTGACCGAAAAGCTACCAATGCAGCTGTCGCGCGCATGTTCTGGAATCACTGGACCAGCATCTGCGGCACCGACCAGTAATTGTCCTATAACTGGTGCATTTACGCGCCCGGCCGCAGCGCTGGAACCCGTTGCGGGCGCAGCACCGCGCCATCTGGCAGGCCATTCGTGAACACCAGCCGCAAGAGGCGGCGCTGGCCGCCAGCGAACACATTGATTTTGTGCGCCAGGGGATCGAGGACAAGGCGCTCGATGAGGCGCGGCGCTCCAGTGCGCTCAGGCGCCTGGGTGAGCTGCCGGATCAACTGGCGTAGAGCGACGCCAGCGAGTCAAAACCCTTGACTTCGATCGGATTGCCAAACGGATCGCAAAAGAACATGGTCCATTGCTCACCCGGCTGCCCGGCAAAACGCAACTGCGGCGGTAAAATAAAGTTGATGTTGGCATCGGCTAAGCGTTTGGCCAGCGCCTGCCAGTCGGGCAGCGCCAGCACCAGACCAAAGTGCGGCATCGGCACCAGGTGCTCGCCCACATGACCCGTGGCGGCAGTCTTGAACGGCTCGCCCAGGTGCATGGAGAGCTGGTGTCCAAAAAAATCGAAGTCGACCCAGGTGGCGGTGCTGCGGCCCTCACGGCAGCCCAGCACGCCGCCGTAAAAAGCGCGGGTCTGGTCGAGGTCGGTGACGTTGAAGGCCAGGTGAAATAAGCTGTTCATGGCCTCAAGAATAGCAGCTCGCGGCCCGGGCCGTGCCGCACCAGGCGGGGCCTGTTGGCCGTGTCGGTGCGGGTCAGTGTAATAATCGCGCCCCATGAACCTTCTGCACACCCTGCGCAACGCACCCTGGCTGGCCCGTCTGGCCCTGCTGTGGTTTGCCATGACGCTGGGCGTGGCCGTGGCCTCGCCCATGGTGAATCCGCAAGCAGAGCTGATGATTTGTACCGGCGCGGGCATGCTCAAGGTGGTGCTGGCCGACGATGGCAGTGTGAGCACCGCAGCCTCTTCTGACAGTGGCAATGCGCTCTTTTGCCCGCTGTGCCTGGTGGGCAGTGCGCCACCCCCCTTTGTGCTCAATACCTTGGCGGCGCCACAACCTCTGAGCCATGTGCTGCAAAGTATTCCGGCGGCCATCATCGCCGCCCTGACCGCCGGGCCACCACCCGCGCGCGCTCCCCCCAAAGCCTGATAGCCCTGTTTTACTGTGCGTCTTGTGGGTGTTTGTAGGGTCGACTTCAGTCGACCTTGGCGGACTAAAGTCCGCCCTACAGATCACAGTGGACTCAAGTTCGCCCTACAGACCAGGCTGGCTGAAGCCCGCCCGCTTACGCTAAATTAATATTGGCTATTGGTGCTTTTTCGTAACGGCTTGAGCCCCGTTTCCCTGTCACTCTGTCGGTCGTCCTGACCTTTTAATCCTGAAGGAAATCCCATGAAATTCAAATCACTGATGACCGCCGTTGCGCTGGCCACCACCGCTCTCGGCGCCCTGGCTGCCGACCAGGGGGTTGAGGTGCAAAGCGCCTGGGCCCGTGCCACGGTCAAGGGCCAAATGGCCACCGGTGCGTTCATGACACTCACCGCCAAAGAAGACACCACATTGGTCGGCGTGGCATCGTCCGTGGCCGGTGTGGCGCAAGTGCATGAGATGAAGATGGACGCTGGCGTGATGAAAATGGCCGAGGTCAAAGGTGGCTTGGTTCTGCCTGCTGGCAAAGCCGTTGAGCTCAAACCCGGCGGTTACCATTTGATGTTGATGGACTTGAAAGCGCCGCTGGCCAAAGACAGCTCCGTGCCGGTGACCTTGTTGTTCAAGGACGCCAAGGGTGTCGAGAGCAAGCTGGAACTGACGCTGCCCGTGGCCGTCATGGCGCCGGGCGGTATGGCCAAACCGGCTGCCATGGACCATTCCATGCACGGCAACATGCCAGCCAAGTAAGCCCCCTGAACGTCAGCTTGACCCTTTGAGCCGCGGCACATTCATGCCATTCAGAGCCGCCACAGCAAGCGCTGCACGACCATCCTGGGTGCTGTGGCTGGCCTTGTGGCTGGCGCTGTTCGGGGCACTGGCTCCAACGGTGTCGCATGCGTTGACCTGGGCGCATGGCGACCGGGCGCCGCTGATTGAAATCTGCACCAGCGCCGGGCCGCGCTGGATGGCGTTGCCGACCGCCGTTGAACCTGTCTCCAGTGATCCGACCTCCGCCGTAGTGTCGGATCACTGCCCGTTTTGCTTGCTGATGGCAGACCGGCTCGCCCCGCCCCCGCAGCCCCAGTTTTTCTTTTTTTCCGCACCCAGCCACGCTGTGGTGCCGGATGATCCGCCAGCCAGCTATTTCCCTGCCCGAATCTTCGCGGCAGCGCACCCTCGCGGCCCGCCCGTCCCCTGAGTTTTCCGGTTTTTCGCCTGATCTGCCTAGCTGCAGAGGCACGTGCCTGATTGGCGTGTGTGTGCTGCGCGCGTGCTGCGAGCCAGCACGTTCATCGCCACCCAACAAAGATGGCGACCGATTTTTCACCCCTTAAAACAACGCTAACAACACAAGGAAATCACCATGTCCTATCCCCAAACCCATCCATTTGTTCGCGCCATGGCGCTGGCCGTTGCGCCGCTGTGCCTGCCATGCAGTCTGGCATTGGCCCAAGATGCCGCCACGGCAACTTTGCCCACCGTGACGGTGAACGCCAGCAAAATCAAGCTGGCTCAGACGCCGGGTGCGACCCCAATTGACAAAACCGCTTTGGCCCCAAAACGGGTCGCCACCAGTGACACCGCCAACCTACTGGCGGATGTTCCCGGTCTGAGTCTGTACGGTGCCGGTGGCGTGTCGAGCCTGCCCGCGATCAACGGCCTGGCCGACGACCGGTTGCGTATCAAGGTGGATGGCATGGACCTGATCGCCTCCTGCCCCAACCACATGAACCCGGCGCTGTCCTATATCGACCCGACCCAGGTCGGCTCGCTCACGGTGTATGCCGGTATCGCCCCGGTCAGCAGCGGGGGCGACAGCATTGGCGGGACCATCGTTGCAGAGTCGCACGCACCAGAGTTCGCCGCGCCTGGCCAAAAAGCCATCACCAAGGGCGAGGTGGGTACCTTTTACCGCAGCAACAACAAATCCAGTGGTGCCAATCTCTCGGCCAGTTACGCAACACAAGCGTTCAACATCAGTTACAGCGGGGCCACCAGCAAGGCCGACAACTACACCGCAGGCAGTGATTTCAAATCCTACGACGCCACTGGTCGTATTGGCCACACCCTGGCGCGTGATGAAGTCGGCTCCACCGCTTATGAAACCCGCAACCACACCCTGGGACTGGCCTTCAAAAATGACAACCATCTGTTTGAGGCCAAAGTGGGCATCCAGGACATGCCGTTCCAGCTATACCCGAACCAGCGCATGGACATGCTCTACAACAAACAGGACAGTGTGAACCTGCGCTACCTGGGCCAGTTCGACTGGGGTTCGCTGGATGCGCGCGCCTACCAGGAGAACGTGGACCACTTCATGGATTTTGGGGCAGACAAGCGGTATTGGTATGGCACGAACTCCGGTGCCGGTGTACCTTGCACCCCTATCCGTTTCGCCGGTGATGCACTAGGAACTTGCGCCTCCGGTATGCCGATGGATACAGAGGGTAAAACCACCGGTCTGAGCGTCAAGGCAGACATGGTCCTGAACCCTCAAGACCTGTTGCGTGTTGGCGCTGACTTGCAGCAATACCGTCTTAACGACTGGTGGCCAGCGTCTGGCGGGGGCATGGGACCTGGGACTTTCTGGAATATCAAGGATGGCGAACGTGACCGCACAGCGCTGTTTGCTGAAGTGGAAACCCGCAAAAACGCGCAGTGGATGACGCTGATCGGTGTCCGCGTTGAGCAGGTCAAGATGAATGCTGGCAACGTGCAGGGCTACAACCCGGTCACCAACGGTACCGCGCCCATGTTCAATTACCAAATGCGCGATGCTGCGGCGTTTAACGCCCAAAGCCACGCCAGTAGTGACACCAACCTCGACCTGACCGCCCTTGCCAAGTACACCACCAACGCCAATGTCGACATCGAATTCGGCTTTGCCCACAAGGTGCGTTCGCCCAACGTGTATGAGCGCTTTCCGTGGTCCACCTGGACGATGGCTGCGGTGATGAATAACTTTGTGGGTGACGGCAACGGTTACATCGGCAATCTCAAGCTCAAGCCCGAGGCGGCCAACACCCTGAGCGCCACCTTTGACTGGCACGCAGCCGACAGCATCTGGGGCATCAAGGCCACACCGTTTTACACGCAGGTGAACAACTACATCGATGCTGTCCAGTGGAACGCTGCCACCAATGCTGCCGCCACCACGCTGGTGACCAACGGTTTTAGCGTGTTGAAATACATGAACCAGTCGGCGCGGCTGTATGGTGTCAACCTTTCAGGTCACATGCCGCTGGCCAAAACCAGTTGGGGTGAGTTTGGCTTCAAGGGCCTGTTGAATTACACCAAAGGCAGCAATGAAACCACGGGCGGCAACCTGTACAACATCATGCCGCTCAATGCCAAACTGGCCGTTACGCAAATCACAGGCGGCTGGGCCAACAGTGCCGAACTGGTGATGGTGCAAGCCAAAGACGATGTGTCGGCCATGCGCAACGAAATCAAGACCCCTGGCTACAGCCTGGTCAACCTACGTGGCAGTTATTCGTGGAAAACCGTGCGCCTGGATATTGGCGTGGAAAACCTGTTTGACAAGTTCTATGACTTGCCCACGGGAGGTGCTTACACCGGGCAGGGCACGACCATGAGCATCACTGGTACGCCATACGGTATTGCCGTGCCTGGCATGGGTCGCTCCATTTATGTGGGTGTTAACGTGAAATTTTGAAGCCGCAGGCCGGGCCTGCGACACCCTCACGGGCTTGGTAATTTTCTTCGGAGATGTCACTTGAACAATGGCTTTTTTGCGTTTTCTGAACAGGCGCCAGATGCCAATTTTTTTGCAGAGGTAAGTCCATGAAATCCATACCATCCAATCCAAGCAACCGCACCTTGAGTCCCCGTGAGGGCCTGGCCGCGTGTGACTTGACGCAAATGTGGCGCGTTGAGTCTGGCGCACTGCGCATTGACAGCGCCCGGAGCGGCGAAACCAGCTGTTTCATGCGACTGGCATTGCCCGGCGATGTGATCGGTGTGGAGAAATGGGTTGGCACCGACGATGCTTTGAGCGTGCGTGCGCTCACGCCGGTTACTTTGACTCCGGTGCAAGCCTCGGGTCCAGAAATGATGCACGTCCTGATGGAAACCGTGGTGATTGCCCACCAGCGCTGCCGCGAGGTGGTCAGCCTGCGTACCGGACCGGCTTCACAGCGCGTGAAGTGCCTGTTGCTGATGTTCTCCGACAGCGTGAACCACGACGCCAGGACCACATTGGAGTGCATCCTGCCTAACCTGAGCGACATGGCCGATATCCTGGACGCTGCGCCCGAAACCGTCTCGCGCGTCTTTAGCAGCATGCGCAAGCTGGATTATTTGCAAGACCGCAAACCGCACAAAGTGCGATTCAGCAGTCTGGCGTTGCGCGCACAAGCTCTGATTCCCGGTATGACGGCCAGTTCGGCCGTGCGTCGCGGTCAGATGGTTGGGGTCAGAATGTAATTTCCTGATGGCGCATGCAGTAGGCGCGGGCTTTGCGTTAAGCTGTTGCCCGTGCTACGACAACAATCCTTCAGGAGAAAAACATGAGTGATTCAGAAAATTCTGGCTTTGGCAAATTTGTCCCCGGCTTTGACTTTTTGCAAAATCTTGCCAAGGGTGCCTCGCAAGCCGTGCCGCAAATGCCCACGATGTCCAACTGGATCGCGCCGTCGCTCAATGAGGAAGAGCTGGACAAACGCATTGCCGAGCTCAAGTCAGTGCATTTCTGGCTTGATCAAAACTCCAAGGCGCTGGGCGCCACGGTGCAGGCGCTTGAAGTGCAAAAACTCACCCTGGCCACACTCAAAGGCATGAACCTGAGCCTGGGCGACATGGCCAATGCCTTCAAATTCAAGGCGGTCGACACCGTGACAGCGGGTGTGCACAAGGTGGCGGAAAAGGCCGAAACGGCCGCCAAAACCGTGGCCGATGTGGCAGGACAAGTTGAAGCATCGGCCAAAAAGCTGGACCAGGCTGTCGAGCCGGTTGCCGTGGCGGCAGCGGCAGGTCTGGTTGATCCGATGCAGTTGTGGACGGCGCTAACCCAGCAGTTCCAGCACATTGCCGCCGGCGCCATGAAGGAAGCCAGCAAGGCAAGCGCCATGGACCTGGGTAAAAACCTCGCCAAAGGGGCGGTCAAGGAAACAGTCAAGGCGGCAAAAGGTGTCGCTGCGTCTGCCGTAGCCAAAAAAACGCCTGCCAAGAAAGCTGCTGCCAAAACGGTCAAGAAGGCAGTAGCTAAAACCGTCGCGCGGGGACGTTAACGCGGTGTTTTTGCACAACCGGCTCTGGTTATGAAATTGTTCCCCTACGGGCACGCAACCCACCCGCAGTGGGGCATGGCGGCTGGTCTGGTACTGGCGCAGTTGCGCGCCCAGATGGCGCTGCACGGGTATGCCAGCAGCCCGACACTGGCCTTGCTCTACATCACTGACCACTATGCCGCTGCTGCCCAGGAGATACTGGAACACCTCAGCGCCGAGCTGCCCGAGGTCACTGACTGGTCGGGCACGGTGGGTGTGGGCATTGCATCCAATAATGTCGAATACTTTGACGAACCCGCGCTGGCCGTGATGCTGTGTGAGCTGCCCAGCGACCAATACCGGGTGTTCTCCGGCGTGGCGCCGCTGGGACTGGCTTTTGAGGCGCACACCGTGCTGGTCCATGCCGATGGCCACACCGCCGATCTGGCGGAACTGATCGAAGAACTGGCACAGCGCACCGACTCCGGTTATGTGTTTGGTGGCCTGGCATCAAGCCGCGGCGCGGCGGTGCAATTTGCGGTGTCGGGCAATGGCAACGTCAAGGGCCAGGGTGCGGCCAGTGGGGTCTTCAGCGGCGGCTTGAGCGGGGTGGCCTTTGGGTCGGAGGTGGCGTTGGTGTCGCGCGTCACGCAAGGCTGTTTGCCGATCAACCGGGCGCACAAGGTCACCAGTGCCGAACGCAACGTGGTGCTGGCGCTGGACGGTGAGCCCGCCTTGCAGGTGATGTTGCGTGAGTTGAATGTGACCCTGGATGAGCCGCGTGAAGCGCTGCAAGCCTTACGCGCCACCCTGGTCGGCTTGACCGAGCCCGCCACCCTGGCTGATACGTCGCAAACCATCATGCGTACCGGTAACTTCGGGCCCGACGTGCTGGTGCGTCACATCATCGGCCTGGACCCCGCCCGCGCTGGTGTGGCGGTGGCCGATCTGGTGACTGAAGGCATGGAACTGGCATTTTGCCAACGTAACGTGCAGGCGGCGCGTGCCGACCTGGTGCGTGTCTGCGCCGAGATTCGTGAAGAACTGGAACCGCAGGAGCAGGCGCTGGAAACGGCCGCCGCACTGGCGCAATCCGAGGCGGATGCGGCACCGCATGCCGCGCGTGGCATTGCAGGCGCCATTTACGTGAGCTGCACCGGCCGCGGTGGTGCCCATTTTGGTGGCGAGAGTGCTGAACTACAAATCATTCGCCGCGCCTTGGGCGACGTGCCGCTGGTGGGTTTTTTTGCCGCTGGCGAGATCGCCCGCCATCACCTGTATGGCTACACCGGCGTGCTGACGGTGTTTACTGGCAAATAGGGCGGCTTGTTCATGCCGATGAAGCTCTCGGCGCCAATTCCTGACAAAGCGCCGCCAGTGGCATGGCCACCACGTCGTTGCCCAGAGGAAAGGCTTCGGTGCCTGGGTACACCACCAGTTTCCGTGCTGGCGACAGGTCGGCGCAGGCGCTATGAAAGCCGCGCTCGACCTTCGGTGTAAGGCTGCGTTTGATCTCGATGGCCCAGATATCGCCGCCTGGCCAAACCAGCAGCAGATCGATCTCTGCACCGCCGCTGGTACGGTAAAAATAGGCTTGCACGTTGGCGGGCGCGCAGCTCAGCAGGTTTTCAATACAAAACCCCTCCCAACTGGCACCCAGCACCATATGCGATAGCAAGGCTTCTTTGGTTTCGATGTCGAGCAGGGCGTGCACCAGCCCGCTGTCGCGCACGTACACCTTGGGCGACTTGACCAGACGTTTGCCGATATTGGCGTGCCAGGGCGGCAGGCGGCGCACCAGCAGCAGGGCACACAGCAGGTCGATATAACTTTGCGCGGTTTTGATGTCCACCCCGATGTTGCGCGCCAGTTGGGCCACGTTAAGCAGGCCGCTTTGGTGGTGCGCCAGCATGGTCCAGAAGCGGCGCAGCGTGTCAGCGGCAATGCGCGGGCCAAACTGCGGGACGTCACGCTCCAGATAGGTACGGATGAAGTTTTGCCTCCAGCGCAGGCTGCGCGCGTCGCTGGTCGCAGTCAGGCTCTCGGGAAAACCGCCGCGCAACCACAAGGCGTCGTGCAGTGCCGTGCCGGTTTCCAGCAGATTGAGGGGACCAAGTTCAAGGTAGGCGATGCGTCCGGCCAGGGTTTCACCAGATTGCTGCAGCAAATCCAGCGCGGCCGAGCCCAAGAGCAGGTATTGGCCTGCGCGTCTTCCGGCGCGGCGGGCTTGGTCGATCAAACCACGCAACACGGGAAACAGATGGGGCGCGCGGTGCACTTCGTCCAGGATTACCAGTTTGTCGAGGTGATCGGACAGATACAGTTCAGGCTGCGCCAGCTTGGCGCGGTCGCGTTCGGATTCCAGGTCGAGATAGAGGCTGGGAATCGACTTGGCGGCTTCCAGCGCCAGCGTGGTTTTGCCTGATTGGCGCGGCCCCAGCAGGGCAACAGCGGGTGAGTGTTGGAGTTCTTCGGCGAGTAAAGGTAGCAAGTGGCGTGTAAACATCCTTGTAATTATGGAGTTTCATTCCATGATTTGCAAGGATAAATTCAACGAATTCAGCCACCGCTGAGGGTGCCGTTACCTCAATCGAAAGCAAAATCCAGCGGGTCCAAGTCGTGGTTTTGCGCCGCCTGGCGCTGCTCTTTCAGCCAGCGCTTGAAGCGGGCATCGTCCTGCACCAGAGCCAGGTCCTGCTTCATGATGGCAATTTCTTCGCGCAAATTGCGTTCGCTTTCAGTGAGATGGCGGTGCAAGGCGTTCGCACTCAAGGGCACGAACATCGGAAAATTGAATTCGCCCATGACGCGCTGCTCAGCCATGAAAAGCTCTTCGGTGAGCACTTTGACCCGGTCTTTCAGCAAGGTGGTTAATGCCGCCAACTTTTCTTTGGCCATGCTGGTCATTTGGTTGGCATCGACCAGATCGGCGCGTAACTGCAACTGCAGCAGGCCCAGCAGGTCGCGCTTTTCGTAGGCCGCGTTGGCTTCTTTCATGAGTGCGGTTTTTCGTACCTGCTCGGCGTGATCGGTTTCGCGGTCGGGATGCAGGGCGCTGACCAACTGGCGGTAAATGGTGCGTAGCGCGCCGGTGGCATCTTCAGTCTGGGCCGTGACCATGGCTTCGGCCTTGGTCTGCGCGGCAGACTTTTTGCGTTTGGTCTTGCGGCTGGCGCGGGCGGTCGCCTCAAAGGCGTCTTTTTCCTGCATTTTGGCCATACTGGCGCGCAGCAGGTCTTCCAGGCTGTCAAACGAGGTGTCGCGGTCGCCTATTTTTTCGCCCAGCATGTCTTCCATGAACATTTTCATGTCGGCGGCATCGGCCTTTTCTTCTTCTTTTAACGATGTGGCGCTGTGTGCCGCATAGAGTGTGTGCATGGCCTCATCGCCCGTACTGGCCACCGCAGCGGCCAAATGGCACAGAATCTCGCGGGCCATGTTTTTTTGTTTGGCGCTCAAGCCTTTGCGCTGCAAACGTGCGTCCAGCCACACGGCCATCTGGCGCATCAGCGCCACCTGCTCTTTTTCCAGCGGCGCCAGCGTGCGGGCCGCCACCAGGCGGTGCGCGTCGGCCAGTTTGTCGGTTTCTTCGATCTTTTTTGCCAGGGTTTCAGTTTGGTTCAGCAACTGGTTAAAGCGCTTTTGGGCTGGCGATACCTGACCGCCGCCAAATTTGAGTGCACCTACAACCAGTTTGGCGGCTGGTGCGGGTGTGGCTGGGTTGTGCGGTTGATCTTCTTTGAAGAGGTGGGGCTGATGTGGCATGTCTAGATGAGTGCTTGCGAGCTGGATTGCAATGCACGATTTTATAAATCTTGGCGGCATCTCTTGAACTGGTGTCGGTCATGGTTTTTCCTGTAAGTCACGGTTGCAATCAAGAGTTGTCGCAAGGATGACGCATCTGCTTTTGGCCACTTTGCGCGTGGCAAACGACACCACAGAGGGTCACTTTTGTGCTGCGCAAGAGGCCATACCAAAGTCCGCTGATGCAACAACACAGTTCAAAATCGTGCATACAAAATGGTGCGCTCAAGACCTATTCAACAAGAATTACATACAAATAGAGGCATCACTGCATTCATTTTCAGTAGCTCTACATCGGGCTTTAAATGCAAATGTAAGGAAAACCAATTGTGTACAACAACTTAGAAAATACAAGGCAGTTGGTCTTGTTTGTGGCACGTTCCATGCATCAAAGGTTGGGGATCACGTGAAACTTTTGGAGATTGACTTGGAACTGATCAGCGCACGATGTTCAGAATGGTTATTGGCAATGCTAATCGTTGCTCTTTTTGCACCCAAATGAAGAGCACGTCAACACAAGACATTGCCGCTGCTCGCGGCAGTTTGGCCGATTCGGTGTGCCGTTTGATTGCTGACGAGATCGCGTTGGGAAATTTTGCACCAGGCAGCAAGCTTGATGAAGTGATGTTGTCCAGCCGGTTCAGCGTCTCGCGCACGCCTGTTCGTGAGGCGCTCAAGCAGCTAGCGATCATGGGGTTGGTGGACTGCCGGCCCAACCGTGGATCGGTAGTGGCGGCAGTTAGCGCGGCGAAGCTGGATCAGATGTTTGAAGCCATTGGCGAGCTTGAAGCATCTTGCGCACGCCACGCGGCACTGCGCATGACGCAAGATGACCAAGCCTCACTGATTGCGCTGCAACAGGATGGGCGCGCTGCCATGCAGTCGCGCGACTTTAACCGCTATGACGCCAACAACCTCGCTTTGCACAACATGATCATTCGCTGTAGCTACAACCAAATATTGATCGACTTGACTATGAGTTTGCGGCAACGTGTGGCACCGTTTCGGCGTACTCAGTTTCGAAACATTGAGCGCATGGGCGAGTCGTTTGAAGAACACGCTGTCTTGGTAGAGGCTTTGTTGGCACATGATGCCGTCGTAGCGTATCGGCAGATGCGTGCCCACCTTCAATCAGCCCGGTCAGCGACCTCGCGTGTGGCTCCTGCCTGGTTAAGTGCCTCGGCTTAACCGTCAATCCATCCAACCTGAGTACCATTTGAATGACGCACGCCACGACCGCCCTACTTGAAGTGAAAAACCTTCGTACCAGTTTCAGACATGAAAGCGGTTTGGAGTTCTCGCCAGTCGATGGTGTCAGCTTTTCTGTTCATGCCGGTCGTACCCTTGGTATTGTGGGCGAGTCGGGGTGTGGCAAAAGCGTAACGTCTCTCTCCATCATGGGTTTGCTTCCCAAGGGCCAAGGACGTATTTCGGCCGGGTCCGTGGTGTTTGAAGGACGCGACCTGGCAACGTTGTCACCACAAGACATGCGCCAGCTTCGCGGTGACCGCATGGCGATGATTTTTCAGGAACCCATGACGTCCCTCAACCCAGCGTTCACCATCGGGAATCAGCTGATCGAGGGCATTCGGGCGCACCGTCACATCAGCGCCAAGGAGGCCAGGAGCCGCGCCATTGAGATGCTCCGGCGCGTGCGTATCCCGTCGCCGGAACAACGTATTGATGAGTATCCACACAAGCTCTCAGGGGGGATGCGTCAGCGCGTCATGATTGCGATGGCCTTGTCGTGTGAGCCCAAGTTGCTGATTGCCGACGAGCCAACCACAGCGCTGGATGTCACCATTCAGGCACAGGTGCTTGATTTGATGCGAACCTTGCGCGAAGAAACGGGCACCGCCATTATTTTGATCACCCATGATCTGGGGGTGATTGCTGAACTGGCGGATGACGTTGTCGTGATGTATTCGGGCCAGGTGGTTGAGCGTGCCAGTGTGCAACGCTTGTTTGCCGTGCCCCAGCACCCCTACACCATTGGTTTGCTGGGCTCCATTCCCAAGTTGCACCAGACCCAAGGTCGGCTCAATGCCATCGAAGGTCAGGTACCCACGCCCATGACCCAGGTGACGGGCTGCCGTTTTGCGCCACGCTGTCCTTTTGCAATTGAAAGATGTCAACTGGAGGCACCCAAGTTGATGGATGTCGGCGAGGGGCACGAGGCCGCGTGCTGGTTGGCGCCGCTGGAGCCAATAGTATGAGTGCACTGCTAAAAGTTGACCATTTGGTCAAGCATTTTCCGGTTCGGCAAGGTCTGTTTAGCCGTGCCAAAGTGGTTGTGCACGCTGTGGATGATGTCAACTTTGAGTTGAATGCGGGCGATACCATGGCACTGGTTGGTGAATCAGGCTGTGGCAAATCGACGCTTGGGCGCTTGCTGTTGCGTTTGCTCGATGCCACTTCAGGTCAGGTATGGTTTGAAGGCCAGGACCTGATGACCATGTCACCGGCTCAGTTGCGCGCGGCAAGGCGAAACGTGCAAATGATTTTTCAAGATCCCTATTCATCGCTCAATCCACGCATGACAGTGGAACAGACCTTGATTGAACCACTTGTGCTGCATGGTTTGGCGGCGGGGCGGCATCGACAGCGGGCCATCGAGTTGCTGGATCTGGTTGGCTTGCCAGCGCAGTATTTGCAGCGCTACCCACACGAATTTTCAGGTGGTCAGCGACAGCGTATTGGGATCGCGCGGGCGTTGGCAGTCGAACCCAAGTTGATCGTCTGCGACGAGGCGGTGTCTGCCCTTGACGTGTCGATTCAGGCGCAGGTGATCAATTTGCTGCAGGATTTGCAGCAGAGATTAAACCTGGCTTATGTGTTCATTGCCCATGATCTGGCAGTGGTGAAACACATTGCCTCCCATGTGGCGGTCATGTATCTTGGGCAAATTGTTGAATACGCCGACAAGCACACTTTGTTTGCGACACCTCGGCACCCTTACACCCAGGCTCTCCTGTCGGCCATTCCGCTGCCCGTGCCAGGGTTGAGGCGGCAGCGGGTGTTGCTGCAAGGTGACGTACCAAGTCCGAGCAACCCGCCGTCGGGCTGTCGCTTCAGAACGCGTTGCCCCCTCGCTCAAGAACGTTGTGCGCAAGAGATGCCGCCACTGACGTGGCTGAATGGGCATGCCGTGGCATGTCATTTTTGGGAAACAAGCCAAGCAACCGTGACCACCTTGACTACCGAGGTCGTGAATGAGCGCTTGCTGCGTTTGCAGCAAGCTTTTAGTGGAAGCGTGTCAGTTCAGCCGGTTCAACAGGCGCAAGCCTGAAGGCCCTGTGAGTTTTTATCAACTGTAAAGGAAGTGTTCAATGAAGAAAAAATTGCTCCTGGCACTGGCGATGATGGCCAGCGCGTGCGTCGTCCAGTCACAAACCTTGCGTATAGGTTTGGCCGAAGATCCCGACATCTTGGACCCCACCCTGGCCCGCAGCTTTGTAGGTCGAATTGTGTTTTCATCACTGTGCGACAAGTTGTTTGATATTGATGAAAAGCTCAACCCTGTACCGCAATTGGCAACTTCCTACCAATGGTCTGCAGACAACAAATCGCTGACGCTAAAGCTCCGCAGTGGTGTGACTTTCCACGACGGTGAGAAGTTTGACGCGGCGGCGGTCAAGTTCAATATTGAGCGCCATAAGACCATGGCAGGCTCTAACCGGCGCGGCGAGTTGTCGCCGGTCACTGCGGTCGAAGTGGTCGATCCGCTAACTGTCAAGATCAATTTGAGTGCACCGTTTTCACCACTTCTGACGGTGTTGGCAGACCGTGCTGGCATGATGGTGTCACCCAAAGCGGCGGCAGCCAATCCCACCAGTTTTGGCACCAAGCCGGTTTGTTCAGGCCCGTTCAGGTTCACTGAGCGGGTAGCACAAGACCGCATTGTGCTGGAGCGTTTTCAGAACTATTGGAACAAGTCCGAGATTCACTTTGACAAAGTGATCTATCTTCCGATTGTGGATTCCACCGTCAGATTGGCCAATCTTCGTGCAGGGCAGCTCGACTTCATTGAGCGGGTTGCGCCCTCCGATGTGGCTTCAATCAAAGCCGATGCCAAGCTCGGTATGTCACGCATCACAGAGTTGGGTTATCAGGGTATCACGATCAACACCCACAAGAGTGACCAGTCGCAGGCGAACCCCTTGGGGCGTGACGCCCGGGTACGCGAGGCATTTGAACTCTCTCTCGATCGGGCGGGTATTGCCAAAGTGGCGATGGATGGTGAAGCGACACCCGGCAACCAGTGGGTTTCTCCTAGCAATAGCTTCTATGCCAAAAACGTGCCTGTTCCCGCACGGGATATTCCCCGTGCCAAGGCATTGCTGAAAGAAGCCGGTGTCACCAATCCCAGCTTCACACTCATGACACCCACCACGTCCGACGGCCAACGCGTCGCCCAGGTGGTGCAGGCTATGGCCAAAGAGGCTGGTTTTGATGTGAAGATTCAGTCTACCGAATTCGCTACCTCGCTCAATATGGCCGACAAGGGCCAGTTTGATGCGTATGTGCTGGCCTGGAGCGGGCGTGCCGACCCGGATGGCAATCTGTTCAGCTTTTATGGTTGTAAGCAGCCCTTGAACTACAGTGGTGAATGCCGCCCGACCTGGGACGATTTGCTCAATCGGTCACGCAACACGCTCGATATCGCAGGACGGATCAAGGTGTTTGCCACCCTGGCTGCCGAGGTGGTCAAAGAGCGGCCCATCATCTACCTCTATCACCGCAATTGGCTTTGGGCCTACAACAAGAAACTGACTGGCATGAGTACCATCCCTGACGGCTTGGTGCGCGTGCAAGGTTTGAAGATGTAGGTTTTTAGCGCCATTGATTGAAGCCATGCTCACCTATTTCTTAAAACGTGTTGCGGCACTGGTGCCAACCGTTTTCTTTGTCACCGTGATCATTTTCGGGTTGCAGCAGTTGCTTCCGGGCGACGCTGCGCTGATCCTTGCCGGTGAGGATCAAGACCCGCAAGTGATTGCGTATCTGCAGAAAAAAATGCACCTTGATGAACCCTTGCCAGTGCGCTACGCCTACTGGATTGGCGGGGTGCTGCAAGGCGATCTAGGTGAGTCGTTGCGTATTCAGCAACCGGTCTTGGGTTTGATCAAGGAAAAGCTGCCAGTCACATTGCAGCTGGCCTCCATGGCGATGCTGGTATCGCTGCTCATTGGTGTTCCGGCGGGCGTGATTTCGGCTGTGGCCAAAGACTCGATTTGGGACTATCTGGCCAACATACTGGCTTTGTGGGGCTTGTCTACCCCCAACTTTTGGCTCGGCATTTTGATGATTTTGTTGTTTTCGGTGTCCCTGGGGTGGCTCCCGGCTTCGGGTTATGTCAGTCCTTTTGAAGACCTGTCTGCCAACCTGGCGGCGATGGTGATGCCTGCTTTTGTGCTGGGCGGGGGCCTGGCTGCGGTGCTGATGCGCCACACCCGCAGCGCCATGCTGCAGGTGCTTGGCTCCGACTATGTGCGAACCGCGCGTGCCAAAGGGCTCAATGAGCGCACCGTGGTGCTAAAACATGCTTTGCGCAATGCACTGACACCCATCATCACGCTGGGTGCCCTGGAGTTTGGAACCCTGTTGTCGGGCGCGGTGTTGACCGAGCAGGTTTTTTCGATTCCGGGTTTTGGCAAGCTGATCGTTGATGCCGTGTTCAATCGCGATTACTCGGTCGTGCAAGGCGTGGTGCTGTTTACCTCCAGTGTGTACATTGTGCTGAATTTACTGGCTGACATGGCCTACTTTTTTGTGAACCCGCGCCTGCGCGGCTAAATCAATGACAACCCTGAACTTGCCTGTTTTCACGCTACAAGATTCCAGCCCGGCACGGCGCGCACTGCGCAGGTTGTTACGCCGCAAAGGGGCGATGGTGGGGCTGGTCTTTGTGCTGTTCTTTATTGTGATGGCTGTTTTTGCGCCGATTTTTGCACCCTACGATCCGGTGGCGACCAGTTGGAGTGCCGTGCGCATGGCACCGAGCCAAATGTATTGGTTTGGCACCGACGAAATCGGTCGTGATGTCTTGTCCCGCGTTGTCTGGGGTGCCCGTGCATCGATCTTGGCTGGACTGGTGTCGGTTGGCATTTCCATGGCCTTGGGTATTCCAATTGGTTTGTTGGCCGCTTATGTGGGTGGCTGGACTGACAGCATCATTTCGCGCTTTACCGATGCCATGCTGGCGGTGCCATTTTTGATTTTGGCGATCGCACTGTCTGCGTTTCTGGGGCCCAGTCTTAACAATGCCATGATTGCGATTGGTGTGTCTGCGATGCCGGTGTTCATCAGACTGACCCGCGCCCAGGCGATGCAAATCAAGGTGGAAGATTTTGTGGAGGCTGCACGCGCTGTTGGCAACCCCCATTGGCGCATTGCCTTGCGCCATGTCATGCCAAATGTCATACCGCCACTCATTGTGCAAGCCACTCTGTCTATTGCAGCCGCCATCATTGCCGAGGCCAGCTTGTCGTTTTTGGGCTTGGGGCAACAGCCACCGCTGCCAAGCTGGGGCAGCATGCTCAATACCGCCAAAAATTACATGGACAACGCACCCTGGATGGCGGTGTGGCCAGGCCTGTCTATTTTCTTGTTGGTTCTTTCATTCAACTTGCTCGGTGATGGTTTGCGTGACGCGCTTGACCCACGGCAAAAGTAGGTAAACAAACATGTTTTCATTTGACGCTTTGAACTATCCATACGCCTCTCGCCGCAACGTGGTTTACGCCAATCGTGGCATGGTGGCCACGTCACAGCCTCTGGCGGCCCAGGCCGGGCTCAGGGTCTTGCAAGCCGGTGGCAATGCCATGGACGCAGCCGTTGCCACCGCTGCAGCACTCACTGTGGTTGAGCCCACGGCCAACGGCATTGGTGGCGACGCGTTTGCCCTGGTCTGGCACAAGGGCAAATTGCACGGCCTCAACGCCAGTGGCCCGGCACCCCAAAGTTTGACGCTCGAAAAGATGACCGCCCTGGGCCACACCGAGGTGCCCAAATACGGACCACTGCCCATCACTGTGCCGGGCACACCGGCGGCCTGGGCGGCTTTGTCTGAGCGCTTTGGTCGCTTGCCATTGGGCACCGCGATGGCCGGTGCGATTGAACTGGCTCAAGATGGTTTCCCGGTATCGCCCTCGGTGGCTTTCGCCTGGCAGCAGGCCTTCAAGCTGTTCAAACAACAGTTCAAGGATGCGCACTTCCAATCCTGGTTTGACACTTTTGCGCCAGAGCGGGCACCACAGGCGGGTGAGATGTGGCGTTCGCTAGCCCATGCGCAAACATTGCAATCGATCGCAGAGAGCCGTGCTGATAGTTTTTATCGGGGTGCCATTGCGGAGCGCATCTGCCAATTTGTGCAATCAGCGGGCGGCTACTTGAGCCCATCTGACCTGGCTGACTACCGTGTTGACTGGTGTGACCCGATCAGCGTCAACTATCGGGGCTACGACGTTTGGGAGATTCCGCCTAACGGCCACGGCTTGGTTGCCCTGATGGCGCTCAACATCTTGCAAGGTTTTGAGTTCACGGATCGTGATTCACTGCTGACACACCATCGGCAGATTGAAGCCATCAAATTGGCTTTTGCGGACGGTTTTGCGCATATTGCCGAGCCTGCACACATGCGGGTCTCGGTATCTGATTTGCTCAGCGCGGCTTACGCCAAGGAACGGCAAGCCTTGATTGGGGCGCGTGCCACTCTGCCATTGCCAGGAGAGCCGTCGCGGGGGGGTACGGTTTACCTTTGTACAGCAGACAAAGAAGGCAACATGGTGTCGTTCATTCAAAGCAACTACATGGGTTTTGGCTCTGGCATGGTGGTACCAGGCACCGGTATTTCGTTGCACAACCGGGGTAACAATTTTTCATTAAAAGCCGATCATCCAAATTGTTTGGCACCCGGCAAGCGACCCTACCACACGATCATTCCTGGCTTTTTAACCAAGAACGGTCAAGCTGTTGGGCCCTTTGGCGTCATGGGTGGTTTCATGCAGCCACAAGGCCATGTGCAAATGGTCATGAACACCGTGGACTTTGGTTTGAACCCGCAAGCGGCACTGGACGCACCGCGCTGGGAGTGGGAAACGGCGAACCGTGTCAACATTGAGCGCTCGATGCCCGAACATTTGTACCACGGCTTGGCCCGTCTTGGTCATGAGGTGAGCTGGTCGAACAACCGCATCGCTTTTGGCCGCGGCCAAATCATCTGGCGAAACGCTGAAGGCGTGTTGTGTGGTGGCACGGAGCCCCGCACCGACGGTGCCGTGGCGGCTTGGTGAGTGCCCTCCAAATTGGTCAATAACACAACCCGTATCGCCTCGGTACTGGTGTTTCTGCTTGTGCTGGTGGCAGTTTGTGCGCCCTGGCTGGCCCCGTACCCACCAGAGGAAACCTTCTTTGATGGTTTGACGCTTGAAGGCGCGCCATTAGCGCCATCCGCCAGGTTCTGGTTTGGCACGGATTTGCTGGGTCGTGATTTGTTCTCCCGTGTCATCTTTGGCGCACAAACGTCTCTCATCATCGGTGTCGTGGCCAACGGGATTGCCTTGACTGTGGGCACGGTCATCGGTGTTTTTGGCGGGTTTTTACGCAGTTGGGTCGGTGTCGCGTTGATGCGGTTCACCGACCTGATGATGTGCTTTCCGGCCTTGTTGCTGGCCATTGTGTTGTCGGCCATTTTTACACCCAGCTTGTGGATCGTGGCGATGGTGATTGCCATGGTTAACTGGGTACAGATTGCGCGTGTTGTGTACGCGCAAACGGTGGCATTGGCCGAGCGCAGCTTTGTCGAAGCAACCATCAGCCTGGGTGCTACCCCCGCGCGTATTTTGTTTCGTCACATTGTTCCGCACCTTGTTCCTACGCTCATTGTGTATGGCACATTGGGCATCGCGACGACCGTGCTGCTTGAGGCAACCCTGTCTTTTTTGGGCATTGGCGTGCAACCCCCCACACCGTCCTGGGGCAACATTATTTTTGAAAATCAAAGTTATTTTTCTACTGCGCCATGGCTGGTCTTTATTCCCGGGGCGGCTATTGTGCTGATGGCAGTGTGTTTTAACGTCCTGGGTGATGCACTGCGACAGGTGCTTGACCCGACGCTGGGGGCACGACGCTCATGATGCGGTATTTGCTGGGGCGTTTGTCGCAAGCTGCGTTGTTGCTTTTGGGGGTGACGTTGATCACCTTTGCACTACTTTATATTTTGCCGGCAGACCCCGCTCGACAGATTGCCGGGCGCAGCGCAACCGCTGAAACCGTGGCGAATATTCGTACACAGCTTGGCCTGGATCTGCCCTTTTATCAGCAATATGGTCGTTATGTGACCCAACTGGTTCAGGGAGATTTGGGCCGTTCGTATGCTCAGAAAACCGAAGTGGGCGAGGTGGTGGCATCGCGGCTGCCCGCCACATTGATCCTGATGGGTGCCGCGATTGCTTGCGAGCTCGTCATCGGTTTGGTCATTGGCATTTTTGCAGCAGCCCAGCAGGGGCGGCGCTCAGACGATGTGGTGATGATGCTGTCTTTTGTGGGCGTTTCTACCCCGCAATTTGTGGCCAGTCTGGCCATGCTCTACACCTTTTCGGTGCTGCTTGACTGGTTCCCGGTGGGGGGATATGGCGAATTCAAACACGTGGTGCTGCCCGCCATGACGCTGGGTTTGTTGGGCGCGGGCTGGTATGCGCGCATGCTGCGTTCTTCGATGATTGATGTGCTCACGCAGGACTATATTCGCACAGCACGGGCCAAGGGCGCGTCTCAACTGCGCGTTCTGATGCGCCATGCACTGCGCAACGCCGTTTTGCCCGTGGTGGCCATGATCGGTATTGACATTGGTCTGTTCATGAGTGGTGCCGTGGTTGTCGAGTCGGTTTTCGGATGGCCGGGCATTGGCCAGCTCGCATGGCAGGCCATTCAACAAGTCGATATCCCCATCATCATGGGTGTGACTTTGGTCGCAGCAGTTGCCATCGTTTTGGGCAACCTGTTGGCAGACCTTGTGGCCCCCTTGATTGATCCGCGCATTCAACTGCGATGACAAAGATTGATTAAATCCGCCTGTTTCTTCAACCTACCAGAAAGTGCATCACCATGAAACTCCGTGCCTTGACCGCAGCCGTTCTGTCGGCATTTGCCATTGCTGCCTCACCCACGTTCGCCCAGGAGGGCCCGCAGGGTGGCTCTATTGTGGTGACCTACAAAGACGACATCGTCACATTGGATCCGGCCATTGGTTACGACTGGGTGAATTGGTCGATCATCAAAAGCCTGTTTATACGCTTGATGGATTACAAACCGGGCACAGCAGAACTCACGCCCAGCCTGGCCGAGAGTTATGAAATTTCACCTGACGGACTCAACTACACGTTCAAGCTTCATAAAGGTGTGAAGTTTCATAACGGGCGTGAGATCGGATCGCAAGATGTCAAGTACTCCATTGAGCGCACCACCAACCCCAAAACGGAAAGTCCTGGCGCGGGCTTCTTTGACAGCATCAGCGGTATGGAAGCCTACAAAAGCGGCAAGGCCAAAGAGGTTAAGGGAGTTGTTGTGCTTGATCCGCTGACCGTCAAGTTCACCCTTACCCGACCTGATGCGACCTTCTTGCACGCCATGGCCATCAATTTTGCCTCGGTGGTTCCCAAAGAAGCTGTTGACAAAGCAGGCAAAGACTTTGGCAAAAAAGTGGTGGGGAGCGGCGCCTTTATGTTGGCTGAGTGGAAGTTGGGACAACAGTTGGTGCTCAAGCGCAACCCGGATTACTTCATCAAGGGCCTGCCCAAGCTGGATCAAATTACTTTTCAAGTGGGTCTTGAACCCATGACGGCCTTGCTGAAGCTTGAAAAGGGCGAGGCAGATTTTGCCGGTGATGGCATTCCACCCGCCAAATTTTTGCAAATACGCAACGATCCCAAATACAAGTCCATGATCATCGAAGGAGGCCAACTCCAGACCGGCTACGTGACGATGAACGTGCAAATGAAGCCGTTTGACAAGCTTGAGGTTCGCCAAGCCATCAATATGGCCATTGACAAAGCGCGCATCGTCAAGATCATCAACAACCGCGCGTTGGTGGCGAATCAACCCCTGCCGCCCACCATGCCGGGTTACGACAAGGACTACAAGGGCTACGCGTATGACATCGTCAAAGCCAAAGAACTGCTCAAGCAAGCGGGTTTGGAAAAGGGCTTTGCGACCCAGCTTTATGTGTACAACGTCGATCCCAACCCGCGCATTGCGCAGGCCATTCAGGAAGACTTGTCCAAGATCGGCATCAAAGTCGCTCTCAAAAACCTGGCCCAAGCCAACGTGATTGCTGCAGGTGGCAAGCCCATGACGGCACCGATGATCTGGTCTGGCGGCATGGCGTGGATTGCCGATTTTCCGGATCCGTCCAATTTCTACGGTCCTATCCTGGGCTGTGCTGGCGCAACCGCAGGCGGCTGGAACTGGTCTTGGTACTGCAATAAAGACCTCGACAAGCGTGCGCAGGCGGCCGACGCGATGTCCAGTCCGGCCAAGGCGGCTGAACGCGCGCAGCTTTGGAAAGGCATTTTCACGGACATCATGAAAGACGCACCGTGGGCCCCCATCTTTAACGAGCAGCGCTTTAGCATTCGCTCCAAGCGCCTCGGCGGGTCTGACGCCTTGTTTGTTGACCCGGTGCGTATTCCCATCAACTATGACCATGTGTATATCAACAAGTAAGAGGCATCCATGAACCAGACACCCCACACCCACAGCGCCGGTTGCGGCTGCCCTGCGCACACCATCCATCACGCCCAGAGCCATGTTGGCTGGAATAACGCGCTGCCGCCTGTGCTGCGTATCGAACCCGGCACGGCGGTTGAGTTTGAAGTCTATGAGGCCTCTGGCGGGCAGCTCTCGCCGTCTTCAAAAGTGGAAGACGTGAGCACGATGGACTTTGGACGCATCAATCCAGTCACTGGCCCGGTCTTTATAGAGGGTGCTGAGCCTGGTGATGTGCTCAAGGTCACGCTGCAGTCTTTCCGTCCCTCGGGCTGGGGCTGGACGGCCAACATACCGGGCTTTGGTTTGCTTGCAGATGAGTTTAAGGAACCGGCCTTGCACCTGTGGTCTTACGATGCTTCAACGCTGGCACCTGCCATGTTTGGTAAGTGGGGCAAGGTACCACTGAAGCCCTTCACCGGCACCATTGGATTGGCGCCGGCTGAGGCCGGGTTGCAAAGCATCGTGCCACCGCGCCGGGTGGGTGGCAACATGGATGTGCGTGATATCGCCGCTGGCACCGAGCTTTATTTGCCGGTAGAAGTGGCGGGCGCACTTTTTTCTGTGGGTGACACGCATGCGGCGCAAGGCGATGGCGAGGTCTGTGGGACGGCAATTGAAAGCCCCATGAGCGTGGCTTTGCAGTTTGAACTCATCAAGCAAACACCCCTGGCGTTCCCGCGCTTCAAAACACCGGGTCCGGTCGCGCGGCACCTGGATGCCAAGGGCTATGAGGTGACCACGGGCATCGGACCTGACCTGATGCAGGCGGCCCGCCACGCGGTTAGCGGCATGGTTGATCTGCTAAGTGCCCGGCACGGCATGCCTGCCGTCGAGGCTTACATGCTGTGCAGCGTTTGCGGTGATTTGCGTATCAGTGAAATCGTTGACATGCCCAATTGGGTTGTCTCCTTTTACTTTCCATGTGTGGTGTTTGATTGATTGTCATGAACACGGGTCGTTGCAAAGCCATGCCCGTATCACTGGGGCCTGTGTGACAACAGTTCCAATGCGCCAGCCATTGTTTGCTGTCGATCACCTCAGCGTGAGTTTTGGACGCAATCCGGGGGGCGCACGGGTTGTTGATGGTGTTTCGTTCTCAGTGGAAGCGGGGCAAACACTGGGCATCGTGGGCGAGTCTGGCTGCGGCAAGAGTGTGATGGCGATGTCTGCGATTCGCCTTCAGGCTTCACCACCAAGCCACATTGAAAGTGGTCGGCTGCGACTCGATGAACTTGATCTCATGGCCATGTCCCGATCTGCGCTGCGCGAGGTCTGGGGGAAGCGCATCGGTGTGGTGTTTCAAGATCCCATGACCAGCTTGAATCCAACTTTCACCATTGGGGATCAGCTTCGTGAGGCGGTCAGCCTGCATGAAAAGCTGACGCGCACACAGCAAAACGAGCGCGCGTTGCAGATGCTCAAGCGTGTTGGTGTGAATGCCCCCGAGCGGCGTCTTTCGCAGTACCCGCATGAGCTCTCAGGCGGACTGCGTCAGCGTGTGTTGATCGCCATGGCGCTGATTTGTAAACCGCAGTTGTTGATTGCCGATGAGCCCACAACGGCGCTGGATGTCACGCTCCAGGCCCAAATTTTGGATTTATTGCGCAGTTTGCGCGATGAGTTAGGCATGGCCATCGTCATCATCACGCATGATCTTGGTGTGGTAGCGAGTTTTTGCGATCGTGTGGCTGTCATGTACGCAGGCGAAATCGTCGAAAGTGCCAGTGTGCGCGACCTTTACACCGCTGCCAAGCATCCCTACACCCGCGGACTTTTTGCTGCGATTCCGCGCTTGTCAACCCCCAGGACTGACCGCCTGGCTGTAATTGATGGGCGCGTGCCTGCTGCCGAAGACCGGCCCAAGGGGTGTGCCTTCGGGCCCAGGTGTCCGCGTGTGTCTGACCGCTGCAAGTCATCGCCGCCGCCGCTCACACCTGACGGATCAGGGCACCAGGTGGCCTGTTTCCACCCCGTGGCGCACCCATGAGTACGCCACTTCTTGATGTGATCGAGTTGAGCAAAAGTTTTGCCTTGAAGGGCGGGCGACGGTTATTGGCGGTAGACCGTGTCAGCTTCACGCTTGGCAAGGGGCAAACTTTGGGCGTGGTTGGCGAGTCAGGTTGTGGAAAGTCCACCTTGGGGCGACTGATATTGGGACTCCTACAGTCGAGCAGTGGCTCCGTGCGTTTTAAAGGACAGGATTTGACGCTGATGCCACCTGATCGTATGCGTGACATGCGCAAACACTTACAGGTGATCTTCCAAGACCCTCACGGCGCGCTCGACCCACGCATTAAGGTGGGGCGCTTGATTGAAGAGCCCCTGATCATTCATCGTATGGGCGGCGCTACCGAGCGCCAGGCTGAAGTGGCGCGGTTGCTGGAAACGGTGGGTTTGCCTGCTGAAGCTGCATCGCGTTACCCGCACGAGTTCTCGGGCGGCCAGCGTCAGAGAATTTGCATTGCGCGGGCCTTGGCGCTCAAGCCTGAATTGATCGTGGCCGATGAGCCGGTGTCCGCCTTGGATGTATCGATCCAGAGCCAGGTACTCAATCTGTTAGTCGATTTGCAACGTCAGCGTGGTCTCTCTTATGTGTTCATCTCGCACAACCTGGCAGTGGTCAAGTACGTGAGTGACATCGTTGCGGTGATGTACCTGGGGCGGGTTGTCGAAATGGGCGTTGCCGAGCAAGTTTTTAGCCAGCCAAAACATCCGTATACCCAGGCCTTGCTGGCAGCGATTCCCGAACCGGACCCGGATGCAATGTTGGCCCAAAGTCGAAGCGAACAACTGCTGGGTGAGCTACCCGGCCCGGACGATTTGCCTAGCGGCTGTCGTTTTCATCCCAGATGTATTCATGCCATGGAGCGCTGTCGCCGCGAAGCGCCACTGTCTATCCGGGTGGGTGAGCCAGGGCAGTTTCACTGGGTGGAGTGTCACCTATGGGCGTGAGATTCGGGGCTCGGGATGATGAGGTCTGCTGGTCTGAGTTGCAGCCCGCCGTACCTTGGCTTCGCCTTAACTTCACACCCCGCGCGCCCGGTCCGCCTTGAACTGCTGGCGGAAAGCGCCAAAGCTGCCGCCATCGAGTGCGGCGCGCACCTCGCGCATCAGGTTCAGGTAGTAGTGCAGGTTGTGGATGCTGGCCAGCATGGGCCCGAGCATTTCGCCGCAGCGGTCCAGGTGGTGCAGGTAGGCCCGGCTAAAGCCGCCGCTGATCGTGCCGTTGGGCCGGGTCGTGCCTTTGCAGGTGTAGCAGCTGCAGGTGCTGTCGAGCGGTCCGTGGTCAGCCTTGTGGCGGGCGTTGCGCATTTTCAGGTCGCCAAAACGGGTGAACAGGGTGCCGTTGCGGGCGTTGCGGGTCGGCATCACGCAGTCAAACATGTCCACGCCTTGTGCCACACCTTCGACCAGGTCTTCGGGGGTGCCAACACCCATCAGGTAACGCGGCTTGTGCCAGGGCAGGCGGTGCGGCGTGTGCGCCATGATGCGCAGCATCTCGTCCTTGGGTTCACCCACGCTCACGCCGCCCACCGCGTAGCCGGGGAAGTCCATGGCCACCAGCTGTTCCAGCGACTCTTGCCGCAGCCCTTCAAACATGCCGCCTTGCACAATGCCAAACAGCGCGTTGGGGTTGTCCAGACGGGCAAACTCGTCCTGGCTGCGTTTGGCCCAGCGCAGGCTCATTTCCATCGAGCTGCGCGCTTCATGTTCGGTGGTGATCTGGCCCTTGGTTTTGGGTTCGACCGACAAATAGGGTGTGCATTCGTCCAATTGCATGGCAATGTCGGAGTTCAGCGTGGTCTGGATCTGCATCGACACTTCGGGCGACATGAACAGCTTGTCGCCGTTCACCGGGCTGGAGAAATGCACGCCTTCCTCGGTGATCTTGCGCATGGCGCCCAGGCTCCAGACCTGAAAGCCGCCGGAGTCGGTCAGGATTGGTTTGGTCCAGCGCTCAAAGTCGTGCAGACCGCCAAAACTTTGCATCACGTCCAGCCCCGGGCGCATCCACAGGTGAAAGGTGTTGCCCAAAATGATTTGCGCGCCCATGTCTTCCAGGTTGCTCGGCATCACGCCTTTGACGGTGCCGTAGGTGCCCACCGGCATGAAGATCGGGGTTTGCACCATGCCGTGGTTGAGTACCAGGGTACCGCGTCGGGCGTGGCTGCCCGCGTAGCCGGTGTCAGATACCGGCGGGTCGGTGCGCAGCAGGTCAAACTGAACCACGGGTTGGGCTGGATGCGGGTGTGGGTGCGGATGGTCGTGTGGGTGAGCGTGATCGTGTGTCATGGCGATGTGAAGGAGCTTGGGCGGTATTGTCTTTGATCTGTTGATGATCGAACTCGCCAGGTCCTGCGCGCCAGAAAAATGAGAATGAGAGAGGGTTTTGCCTAGGCGCGTGATAACAGCATGGCATCGCCATAGCTAAAAAAACGGTAGTGCTCACGGATGGCATGGACGTAAAGCGCCATGATGTGCTCATAACCGGCAAAGGCGCTCACCAGCATCATCAGGCTTGACTTGGGTAGGTGAAAGTTGGTGACCAGTGCATCCACCACCCTGAACTCAAAACCTGGCGTGATGAAAATGCGGGTGTCGGTTGAAAAGGGGGTTCGAGAAATGGGGGGCAGATCCGAGTAACGTGTAGATTCGGCTCTGCCCCCCATTTCTCCCATTTCCCTGGCCCAGGATTCGAGCGTGCGCACTGTCGTGGTACCGACCGCCACGATACGGCCACCGCGGGCGCGGCAGTCGGCAATGGCTTGCTGGGTTGCTGCCGGCACTTCATACCATTCACTGTGCATCTGGTGCTCGGACAGGTTTTCTGTTTTGACCGGCTGAAACGTGCCAGCGCCTACATGCAGCGTGACATGGGCGCGTTGCACACCCATGGCGTCGAACTGGTTCAGCAGGGCTTCGTCAAAATGCAGTGCCGCCGTGGGGGCGGCCACGGCGCCGAGGTTTTTGGCAAACACGGTCTGGTAGCGCTGGGCGTCCTCGACTGAGTCGGTGTGCGTGATGTAGGGCGGCAGCGGCACATGGCCGTGGCGCGCCATCAGGGTGTAGGGGTCATCACCCGCATCGTTGCACAGTACAAAGCGAAACAGCGCGCCATCGGCGTCGGGCCAGCGCCCCAGCAGCGTGGCGCTGAGGTGCTCCGGGTGGCCGGGCGCGCTGATCAGCGAGACGGTGTCGCCAATGGCAGGCTTTTTGCTGACACGCATATGTGCCGCCACCTGGTTGCCGCCGAGCACACGCTCGATCAGCAACTCCAGCTTGCCGCCGCTGGCCTTTTCGCCAAACAGCCGCGCGTTCATGACCCGGGTGTCGTTGAACACCAGCAAGTCACCGGCCTTGAGCAGCGTGGGCAGTTCCCTGAAAATGCGGTCTGTGGGTGTGCTGGCGCTGCCGTCGAGCAGGCGTGACCCACTGCGCTCAGGCGCCGGATGCTGGGCAATCAGTTCGGGCGGCAGGTGGAAGTCGAAGTCGCTGAGGCCATACGTGCGGGCTGTGGGGCGGGTGTGGGGCATGGTGTTCACACCGGCCAGACCACGCCGTGGTCGTTCAAAATGGCATCCATCGGCAGGTCGTGAGGTTCGGGTTCGAAGTCGGGTAAAAAGTCGGTGCCAAAGCCCAGGCCCACGGTGAACGGGCGCGGGTTGAGCCGGGCCAGGGAGCGGTCATAAAAGCCGCCACCGTAGCCCAGCCGATAGCCGCCAGGGGCATAACCGACACAGGCCACAAACAGCAGCGTCGGGGTGATAACCTCGGTGTCTTTGGGTTTTGGGATGCCGTAAGCGTCTTCTTCCATCGGGCAGCCGGGATACCAGGTATGAAAAGCCATGGTTTTGTGAACTTTGTCGACCACGGGGAGTCCAATTTTGCGCAGTTGTTGTTGCTCGATCAGTTCACCGTCTTCCTTCCAGCGGTGCAGGGCTGGAAGGGGGTCAAATTCACCTTTGATGGGCCAATAAGCGCCAATCACGGTGTCGGGGCGCCCCACCAGCCAAATGCGCAGCACTTGCTGCAGCATCGCCACACGCTCGGTGCGGTCCGGCAGCCGCAAACGTTGCTCAACCAGGTGCTTGCGTAAGGCTTTTTTCTCAATGGCTTTTTTTTCGTCAGATTTATTCATAATCCATACATGCAGTTCAGAACGATTTTGACATTGATTGGCTTGCTTGGTTTCCTGGGAGGCTTCTCCGCGCAGGCCCAAGGCCAGGCAACCGACCGGAGCCCGTCCGATGCGGTGATCCTGGAGATGCGAGAGGCCTTTGGCAAGGGCCAGGTCGGCCGCCTGACCGAGCTGCTGCCACGTGCACAGAACCATGTGCTGGCGCCCTGGGCGGCTTACTGGGAGTTACGCTCCCGCCTCGAGACGGCCGAGCCCGCTGAAATCAGTCGGTTCTTAAGCCGTTTTGCCGGCACCTACCAAGAGGACCGCTTGCGCAACGACTGGCTGTTGCTGCTCGGGCAACGGCAGGAATGGGGCACTTTCATGGCCGAATATCCCAATTTCCGCATGAACGATGACCGTTCGGTCCAGTGCTACGCCTTGCTGACCGACTTCAATTCAAACGAACGTGATGTGGCACAACAAGTTGAGACTCTGTGGCTAGCCCAGCGCGATGCCGATCCGGGTTGTGCGGCCGCCGCAGAGCAGCAACTCAAGGCCAGAAAGCTGCAGCCGCATACCGTTTGGTTGCGTGCGCGCTTCGGAATGGAAAATGGCAACCAGCGTATCGCCGTGCAGGCCGTTGGCTTGCTTGACGCCGAATGGGCCAACACGGTTAGCGCCATTTATGGCAACCCCGAGCACTACCTTCAAGGCAAGCTGTTGGCACTGCGTCTACGCACCAAAGAGCTGGTCACGCTGGCCATGATTCGTCTCGCGGTTAAGGCCCCCGACCTTGCAGCCCAAGAAATTGACAAGCTGCGCTGGAAAACCCAGCTTAGCCAGGAAGAGCGCAGTTGGGTTTGGGGTGTGATCGGTAAAAGCGCGGCCATGCGACAGTCTGACAAAGCGCTGGCCTATTTTCTAAAGGGACAAGACAAGCTGATGCAGGCCGACCACCTGGCCTGGAAAGTGCGCGCGGCGTTGCGGGTGGGGCGTTGGGAGCAGGTGGCCAAGGCCACTGAGGCCATGAACGAGAGCCAGCGCCAGGAGGCCGTCTGGGTCTACTGGCGTGCGCGGGCCCTGCTGCTGTTGGCTAAAACGCCGGTTGATCATGTTGATGCCCAGCGCCTGCTGCAAAGCGTGGCTGGCGTGAAGGGTTTTTACGAGCTGCTGGCACAGGAAGAGTTGGGGCTGGAGATCACACCACCCCCCCCGCCTGAGCCCCTGACCGAGGCCGAAAAGGCAGCTGCCAGCGGCAACCCGGGCTTGCAGCGTGCGCTGGCCGCCATTGCCATCGGACTGCGTTCCGAGGGCGTGCGTGAATGGAACTACAGCACCAATCTGCACACCCGTGGCGGCATGAGCGACCGCGAGCTGCTGGCCGCGGCTGATTTGGCGTGTAAGTACGAGGTCTGGGACCGTTGTATCAACACCAGCGAGCGCACCAAAAATGTGATTGACCTCACGCAGCGCTTCCCCATGCCGCACAAACAGTCAGTGTTGGCGCACAGCGGCGCCATCGGCCTGGATCCGGCCTACGTCTATGGCCTGATCCGGCAGGAAAGCCGCTTTATTGTCGATGCCCGCTCTGGCGTGGGCGCCTCCGGCCTGATGCAGGTGATGCCGGCCACGGCGCGCTGGACTGCCAAAAAAATTGGCCTGACCGACTTCAAGCCGCACCAGATCACCGAGCGCGACACCAACATTGCGATTGGTACCGGTTACCTCAAGCTGGTGCTGGATGACTTTGCTGGCTCAATGCCGCTGGCCGCCGCAGCCTACAACGCCGGCCCTGGCCGCCCACGCAGTTGGCGTGGCCAAATGGGCGCCCCGGTGCTGGAGGCCGCCATTTGGGCCGAAAACGTGCCTTTTACCGAGACCCGTGATTACGTCAAAAAAGTACTGGCCAACACCACCGTTTATGCTGCCTTGATCAGTGGCCAGACCCAGTCGCTGAAAGCCCGGCTGGGGCAGGTCGGTCCGATGGATGGCAGCTTGACAGCGAACCGAGACCTGCCATGAACCACACCATGAAACTCTACATCGGCAACAAAAATTACTCCTCCTGGTCGATGCGTTCCTGGGTACTGCTGACCCAGGCCGGCATCCCTTTTGACGAAGTGATGGTGCGCTTTGATGCGTTTACTCCCGAGTCGCAATTCAAGGCCACCTTGCGCCCGTTGTCGCCCACGGGCAAGGTGCCGGTGCTGGTCGATGGCGACCTGGTGGTGTGGGACACGCTGGCGATTGCCGAATACCTGACTGAGCAGTTCCCCGGCAAAGCACTGTGGCCCCGCGACAAGGCAGCCCGGGCACGTGCGCGCAGCCTGTGCGCCGAGATGCACAGCGGTTTTACCGGCCTGCGCTCGTATTGCCCAATGAACATTGAGGCCAGCCTGCCCGAGGTGGGCGCACTGGTTTGGCGCGATCAGCCTGTGGTACGTGCCGACGTGGCACGCTTGGTCGCCATGTGGCAGCAGTGTCTGGACGCACATGGCGGGCCATTGTTGTTTGGTGATTTCAGTGTGGCAGATGCCGTTTTTGCCCCTATTTGCACGCGCTTGTTGACCTATGCTTTGCCCTTGCCCGATGCCGTTCTGGCTTATGTGCATCGGGTTTGTGCGCTGCCGGGCGTCAAGGCGTGGATCGATGACGCGCTGGCCGAGCAGGATTTTTTTGACTTTGAAGAGCCTTATCGCTTGTCGCGCTGAGGCACCAGCCCTGACATGCAGCTTTACCTGGTTGGCGGTGCGGTGCGTGATGCACTCCTGGGTTTGCCGGTAATAGACCGCGACTGGGTGGTGGTGGGCAGCACGCCTGAACACATGGTTGCCCAGGGTTTTGTGCCGGTGGGCAAAGACTTCCCGGTGTTTTTGCACCCCCAAACCCACGACGAATACGCGCTGGCCCGGACCGAGCGCAAAACTGCGCCTGGCTACCATGGTTTTGTGATCCATGCGGCGCCAGACGTGACCCTGGCGCAAGACCTGGCACGGCGCGACATCACCATCAATGCCATGGCGGTGCCAGCGGTGCGCCTTGATCACGCCGACGCATGGGATCGACACAGTTTGATTGACCCTCATGGGGGTGTACAAGACCTGGCGGCCAAGGTATTTCGGCATGTCAGTCCGTCCTTTCGCGAAGACCCTGTGCGTATCCTGCGCATAGCCCGTCTGGCTGCGCGTTTTGCCGATTTTTCAGTTGCCCCGGAAACGCTGCAACTGATGTGCGAGATGGTGGCCAGTGGCGAGGTCGACCACCTGGTGCCCGAGCGTGTCTGGCAGGAACTGGCCAGAGGGCTGATGGAGGCCAGGCCGTCGCGCATGTTTGCGGTGCTGCGCGATTGCGGTGCGCTTCTCCGCCTGCTGCCCGAAGTGGACCGCTTGTGGGGTGTGGCGCAGCGCGCCGACTATCACCCCGAGGTCGACACAGGTATTCATGTGATGATGGTGCTGGACATGAGTGCGCATCTGCAGGCGCCCTTGCCGGTGCGGCTGGCCTGTCTGTGCCACGACCTGGGCAAGGGCAATACGCCAGCCCACATTTTGCCGCGCCATCTGGGTCACGAGCAGCGCAGCGTCGAGTTGCTCACGCGCGTGAGTGAACGCCTGCGTGTGCCCACCGATTGCCGCGAACTGGCTGACGTGGTGGCGCGCGAACACAGCAATATCCACCGTTCGACCGAATTCGATGCCGCCGCTCTGGTGCGGCTGTTGACGCGCTGCGATGCGCTGCGCAAGCCACAACGCTTTGCCCAAATCATGCTGGCCTGTGAATGTGATGCCCGCGGGCGGCTGGGTTACTTTGAGGCCCCCTACCCGCAGCGCCAACGACTGCTCAAGGCGTTGGAGATCATGCAAGCTGTTGACACCAAAACCCTTGCCGCCAACGCCATGGCCACGGGTGCCAAGGGGCCAAAAGTTGGTGAACTGATCGACCTGGCCAGAATCCGTGCGGTTGCCGCCGCAGCGCCCTGAGCGGGTTGCAAAAATGTCTTGCGCCTCGGGTATGCTTGCAACATGTCCAATTTGCTGATCATTGAAGACGACGAACTGCTGCGCGACGGCTTGTCTGCGCAGTTTACCCAGGCGGGCCACAGCGTCACCGCTGCCGCTGATGGCGAGGCCGCGAAAGCCTTGCTGGAGACGCATCGTTTTGACGGCGTGGTGCTGGACCTGGGCCTGCCGAAAATCAGTGGTATGGAGTTGTTACGCTGGGTACGCAAACGCCTGCCAGCGTTGCCGGTGCTGATCCTGACGGCGCGCGACGGGGTGGATGACCGGGTGCAGGGACTCAACGCCGGGGCGGACGATTACCTTACCAAGCCCTTCAACATGGCCGAATTGCAGGCCCGCCTGGGGGCGCTGTTGCGGCGCGCCCGGCTGCCGGCCTTTGGTGGTTCGCTGGAGCTGGCCGGCAGCCAGACCGCCCGGCCGTTGCGGGTGGATGCCACCTTGCCACAGGCCTGGCTGGGCGATGAGGCGCTGGAGCTCACACAACGCGAATGGGCCTTGCTGTCGTTGCTGGTGACCCATGCCGGTCGCGTGGTGAGCCGTGAGGACGTGCTGGAAACCTGGCAGAGTGAGCCCGGCGAGCCCGGTGCCCTGGCCTCCAATGCGCTTGAGGTGTATATCCACCGCCTGCGCCGCAAGCTGGTGGACTCGGGCCTGAACATTCGCAACGTGCGTGGCCTGGGCTATATGCTGGAAACCGGCGTCGCCTGAACCGCGCAGTGCGTAAATAGCAGCCATGGCTAATCCCCCCCAGCATCGCGGGCAGGGCCTGTCGCTCAAGCGTCAGTTATTGCTGTGGCTGTTGCTACCGCAGTTGGTGTTGTTTTTGGTGGGTGGTGCCCTGGCTTACCGGATTGCCCTGAGTTATGCAGAAAAAGCCATTGACCAGTCACTGACCCAGTCGGTGCGCTCGCTGGCACGTCAGGTCAAGCCCATTGGCTCGGGCTTGCTAATTGACTTTCCGCGGGCCGCGCAAGACATCATCGAGCAGGACCCGAAGGATCGGGTGAGCTACATGGTGTCGAGCCCGCCCGGTAGTTTCTTGCTGGGAAATGGCAAGTTGCCGGGCCCGGCGCAAGAGCTGCAGTTGCCAACTCATGAGGCGCTGTTGTACAACGCACAGGTGGACGGCAAGCCAATGCGCGTGGCGCTGATCGAAGTGGACTATGGCGATTCGGCTTCACCACAGCGCATGCGGGTCCAGGTGGCGAAAAGTCTGGCGGTGCAACAGCGCCTGACGACCGAGTTGATAGCCGACATGCTGGCACCGCTGCTGTTGCTGGGCATTGTGCTCAGCGTGCTGGTGTATGGGGGCATATCGCGTGGTTTGCAGCCCCTGACCCGGCTGCAGGCGCAATTGGGTGACCGGCACGACCAGGCCCTGTTTGATGTGTCACCCATCGAGATGACCCAGGCGCCGCAAGAGGTGCATGCGCTGGCTGGCGCCGTCAACCATTTGTTGGCGGCGGTGCGGCGCAGCCTGGGCCAGGAAAAGCGTTTTTTGAACGATGCCGCGCACCAATTGCGCACGCCTCTGGCGGGCTTGATCAGTCAGACCGAGCTGGCGTTGGCTGAAAACGATCCGCAAGCCTTGCGCGCGCGCTTGTCTAAGGTGCTGTCCGGTGCCCAGCGCAGTGCCCACCTGGTGCACCAGTTGTTGTCGTTGGCGCGCAACGAAGTTGAGGTTAAATTGCAGCCGCTTGATGTGGCAGCGCTGGCGCGCGAGGTCGCCCGTGACTGGACCCCGCGCGCGCTTAAGGCCGGGATCGACCTGGGCTACGAAGGTGCCGACCACCTGGTGCTGGTGGGCGAAGCCATTTTGCTGCGGGAAGCCTTGAATAACCTGATTGACAACGCTTTGACTTATGCTGGTTGTGGCAGCGAGGTCACGGTGAGCGTGCAAACCCAGGGCCAGCAGGTGCTGCTGGAAGTGGCTGACAACGGTCCGGGTCTATCGAAGCAGGATTTGCCGCACGCCTTTGAGCGCTTCTGGCGCGCCAGCGATGTGCCCGGCGGTTGTGGTTTGGGCCTGGCCATTGTGGCTGAAATTGCCCAACGCCATGGGGGCTTGGCCAAGGTCGTGGCGGCCCAGGTGCAGGGTTTGCGGGTGCAGCTGTGGCTGCCGCTGGCCCAGCCGGATGGATATGTCTCATCACCGTGAAGGTGACTTTTTGTGGTAAAAATGCGCCGTGAATGCACGTACTGAATTTAACCCTGGTCTGGTGACCTCTGATTTTTGGCAATGCTTGTTGGCTAGCCTCAGCCAGGGCGTTTGTGTCTTTGACGCCAATCACTGTGTCAGCTTGTTCAACCCCTGTTTGCCTGAAATACTCGATGTGCCGCCCGAGTTTTTGGCCAGTTGCCCGTCTTTGCGCGAAATTTACGACTTTCAGATGCAGCGTGGCGATTTTGCCGGTGCCGGGCATCCGCTGGCGCAACCGCAACAGGAGGCTTTGCCTGAGGGTGCCCCGGCTGCAGTGCCCGACCATTTTTTGCGTTTAAAACACCTGGGGCGTACGGTACAGGTGCAAACCAGGCGTTTTGCCGGCGTCGGCCTGATTCAGACGTTTGTAGACATCAGCGATTACGTGCAGGCCGAGGCCGGCCGTAAGCGGGCGAACCAGTTACTTTTTGCGACCCAGGCGCTGGCCGAGTTGGGTGGTTGGGAGGTGGACTTGCAAAGCCAGCATGTGACCTGGACCGACGGTGTTTACCGCATTTTTGACACCACGCCGCAAAGCTTCACACCGACACCGGACGCCCTCAGGGCGCTGTTTACCGCGCAAGCCCTGGTGACCGAAGAACTCTCTTACCAGAGCACTGACCAGGCCACCAGCAACCACGAATTTGAACTTGAAATGCTGACCCTCAAGGGGCGGCGCATTTGGTTGCATTCGCGCGGTACCACGTCCTGGGTGAATGGGCACGCGGTCAAGCGCACCGCCATTGTGCAAGACATTACCCGGCGCAAACAAACCGAATTGGCTTTGCGTGACAGCGAGGCGCGCTGGAAGCTGGCGTTGGAGAGTGTGGGTGACGGGCTGTGGGACTTGCAGGTGCAGACCGGGGAGCAGTATCTGTCGCCCAACCTGCTGCGTATCTATGGCTACGAAGAGGGTGAGCTTCAGTCTTGTGTGGATGCGATCGACGCGCTGATCCACCCCGAAGACCTGGGGCGCCAGCAGCACGATCGGCAGGCCCATTTTGAGGGCATGACACCAACATACAGCAACGAGCATCGGGTGCTGTGCAAGGACGGCAATTGGAAATGGGTGCACAGCCGCGGCATGGTCATCAGCCGTGATACCCAGGGCCAGCCCTTGCGCATGATTGGCACCCACGCCGACATCACCGAGCGCAAGTCGGCTGATGCGCTGGTGTGGCAGCAGGCGCATTTTGATGCGCTCACGGGTCTGCCCAACCGGCGTTTGATGCGGGAGAGGCTGGTACAAGAGATCAAAAAATGCCGGCGCAGCGAGCAAAAGCTGGCACTGTTGTTCATTGACCTGGACCACTTCAAAGAAGTCAATGACACGCTCGGGCACGACCGCGGTGATGATTTGCTGGTGGAGGCCGCACGGCGCATCCAGCACTGCCTGCGTGAAACCGATACCGTGGCCCGCATGGGCGGCGACGAGTTCACTGTGATCATCTCGGAACTGTCCGACGAGGCCAATTTGCATAGCATTTTGGCCAAGCTGCTCAATGCCCTGAGCGCCGTGTTTCAGTTAGGTCTGGAGCAGGTTTTTGTGTCGGCGAGCATGGGGGTCACGGTGTTTCCGAATGACACCGAGGAGGTCGAAGACCTGCTGAAAAATGCCGATCAGGCGCTGTATGTGGCCAAGGCCGCAGGGCGCAACCGGTTCAGTTTTTTCACGGCCGCCTTGCAAGAGGCTGCCATGCAGCGGGCCCAGTTGATCCACGACTTGCGGGAGGCGCTGCCCGCGCAAGAGTTTTTCATGGTGTACCAGCCCATCGTGAACCTGGCCAACGGCAAAATCCAGAAAGCCGAGGCCTTGATCCGTTGGCAGCACCCCCGGCGCGGTCTGATCAGTCCGGCTGACTTTATTCCGGTGGCTGAAAGCAGCGGTCTGATTGTCGAATTGGGTGAATGGGTGTTTGCCCAGGCGGCGGCCCAGGTGCAGGCCTGGCGCACCCATTTGCATCCGCAGTTTCAGATCAGTGTCAACAAATCTCCCCTGCAGTTTGAAAACCCCAATGCCAGCCATGTTCCCTGGATCAATCAATTACAGGCGCTGGGGCTGCCCGGTGAAAGTGTGGTGGTTGAGATCACCGAGGGGCTGTTGCTGTCGACCAGCAACGGCGTGGTGGAGGAACTGTTGAAGCTGCGCAATGAAGGCATCAACGTGTCGCTGGATGACTTTGGCACCGGCTATTCGTCGCTGTCCTATCTGCAAAAGTTCCATATTGACTTCATCAAGATTGACCAGTCGTTTGTGCGCCACCTGGAGCCGGATTCGACCGATCTGGCGCTGTGCCAGGCCATCATCGTCATGGCCCACGCCCTGGGTATGCAAGTGATTGCCGAGGGCGTCGAAACGGCACAGCAGCGGGACTTGCTGGCCACCGCAGGTTGTGACTTCGCACAAGGGTATTTTTACTCGCGGCCGGTGATTGCCACCGAATTTGAGGCCCTGGTGCAAGCGTAGCGCGCTTACCCAGCTCGCGCTGGGGTAATTGGCTCAGGCCAGACGCAGGCCGCTTTGCGCGTCAAACCAGTTGTTGTGGTTGCCGCTGACCGTCATGCCCACGGTGTCGCCGATCTTGACCTGCGTGCTCGGTGGCGTGCGCACCGTGATCAGGCCGACGCCGGTCTTGATGACCACATAGGTGTCGGCCCCTGTGGGCTCCACCAGCGTGACCTGGCCGCGCCAGGTGGCGTCATCGCTCAGATGGATGTGCTCGGGGCGCTGCCCCAGTGTCACCATGCCGGTGGCCGGGCAGGGCAGCGCCAAGCTGCCACCTTCAAAAGAAAACACAGCGTTTTCGCCTGTTCCGCTGGCTTGCCCGGAGATGAAATTCATGGTGGGTGAGCCAATGAAGCCGGCCACATAGGCATTGGCGGGGCGGCGGTAGATCTCGTCTGGCGTGCCAATTTGCTGCAGGATGCCGTCTTTCATCACCGCAATGCGGCTGCCCAGCGTCATGGCCTCGATCTGGTCGTGCGTGACATACACCGTGGTGATACCACTGACCAGGTGCAGGCGCTTGATCTCGGCGCGCATTTCCACGCGCAGTTTGGCGTCCAGATTGGAGAGCGGCTCGTCAAACAAAAACAGTTGCGGGTCACGTGCCAGGGCGCGGCCCATGGCCACGCGCTGGCGCTGGCCACCCGAGAGCTGCGCCGGGCGGCGGTCCAGCAGGTGCTCTATTTGCAGCATGGCGGCCACTTCCTGGATGCGTTTTTTGCGCATATCCGGCGGCACCTTGCGCATTTCCAGCGCAAAGCCAATGTTGTCGGCCACGCTCATGGTGGGGTAGAGCGCATAGCTCTGGAACACCATGGCAATGTCGCGCTGGGCCGGTGCCACGCCGATGACGTTTTTGCCGGCGATCTTGAGCTCGCCCTCGGTCGGGTCTTCCAGGCCGGCAATGATGTTGAGCAGGGTCGACTTGCCGCAACCCGAGGGGCCCACCAAAATCAAAAATTCGCCCGGGGCAACATCGATTTCGATTTTTTTCAAGATTTCGACGGCTTTGTCGCCCTTGCCAAAAACCTTGCGAATGCCTGCAATATGAAGTGAAGCTGCCATGATGTTTATCCTTTGACCGCACCGGCGGTCAGACCTTTGACGAAATATTGACCGGCCAGCACGTAGACCAGCATGGTCGGCAGGCCGGCGATGATGGCCGCTGCCATGTCGACGTTGTAGCTTTTGACGCTGCTGGTGGTGTTGGCCATGTTGTTCAAACCCACCGTGATGGGTTTGCTGTCGGCGCCGCTGAAAGCCACGCCAAACAAAAAGTCGTTCCAGATGTTGGTGAACTGCCAGATCAGCGTGACCATCAAAATGGGCGTACTCATGGGGATCACGATGCGGTAGAAGATGCGCCAGAAACCGGCGCCGTCCATGCGCGCAGCGTTGACCAGTTCACGCGGAATGGCGGTGTAGTAGTTTCTGAAAAACAGTGTGGTGCTAGCCATGCCGGCCAGACAGTGCACCAGCACCAGGCCGGTAATGGAGCTGCTCAGGCCCATGAACCCCAGCACCTGGCTCATGGGCAACAACACCACCTGGAACGGCATGAAGACACCAAACAAAATGAAACCAAACAACAAGTCTGAGCCCTTGAACTTCCACATGGACAGCACATAGCCGTTCAGGGCTCCCCAGATGGTCGAGATCAGTACTGCAGGCACGGCCATACTCACCGAATTCCAGAAGTAAGGCTGCAGGCCGCGGCAATCGACGCCGGTGCAGGCCGTGGACCAGGCCAACGTCCAGGACTCAAAATTCAATGATGTCGGCAGGCTCAGCAGGTTGCCGGCGCGTAACTGCTCGGCATCCTTGAAGCTTGTTGCCAGCATCACATAGAGCGGCGCCAGGAAAAAGAAAGCTGCCACCAGCAGCACGGCATAGGTCGCAGCACGGGAGATATTTTTAGCATTCATGGTCGGGCCCCGGTTTAATGCTCGTGCGGTTTGGACCGCAGTTCGCTGTAAAGGTAAGGCACCACCAACGCAGCCACCATGGCCAGCATCATGGTGGCGCTCGCTGCACCCAGGCCAATTTGGCCACGGGTAAAGCTCATGGTGAACATGAAGGTGGCGGGCACGTCGGACGCATAACCCGGGCCGCCGGCGGTAAGTGCCATCACCAGATCAAACGCCTTGATCGACAGGTGCGACAGCACCAAAATGGTGGAAAACACCACCGGGCGCAGCACCGGCAAAATGATGCGCCAGTAAATGCGCGGCAGGCTGGCGCCGTCAATTTGCGCTGCCTTGATGATGCTGTCGTCAATGCCGCGCAAGCCGGCCAGAAACAGCGCCATGGCAAAACCGGCCGACTGCCAGATGCCGGCAATCACCACGCAGTAAATGGCGGTGTCACTTTGTACCAGCCAGTCAAAGCTGAAGCTGGTCCAGCCCATGTCCTGCATCAGTTTTTCCAGGCCCAGGCTGGGGTTCAGAATCCATTTCCAGGCGGTGCCGGTCACAATAAACGACAGCGCCATGGGGTACAAATAGATGGTGCGAATCACGCCTTCGAAGCGAATTTTCTGGTCCAGAAAAATAGCCAGTAACATGCCCAGCAGCATCGAGCCGCCGACATACAACACGCTGAAAATTCCCAGGTTTTTGAGCGCCACGTACCAGCGGTCCATCTCCCACAATTTGACGTATTGCTCCAGGCCGACGAATTCGTCGTAATTGGGCAACATGCGCGAATTGGTCACGGACAAGACGCCGTTCCAGATCATGAAGCCGTAGATGAAGGCAAACCCGAACACAAAGCCCGGCGCGATCACCAGCTTTGGGATCACATTTTCAAGAGATTTCATTACATGTCGCCTTTGGGTTATCAAAATGGGGCGGCCCTTTGTGGGTGCGCATGCGCTATCTGGGGATCACATGAGTCGGGTGCAGCGTTATCGGGGGATCAGACGGCCCGGGTATTCCGCTCCGTTCGTGTCCCCCGACCAAAAGCCTTCGGCTTTTGGTCTCCTCCTTTACCTCACTGCGCGAAACACCCGACCCGTCTGATCTTGCGAGGGTGGTTGTTTGCCTGCCTATAAAACCAAGTCAGGGTTGACTGGGTTTTGGCTTTCCTGACAGTAAACCCATGCATCTAGCATCAGGGCTGGGGTGCATACCAGAGCTCAGTATGAGGAGGAGTCCGAAGGGCGGGGGACATGAGCGGCGGTATGTACCCCAGCCCTGATGCGGGTACTTGACAAAAACGCCCGCAAAAAATGCCCCCGTATTGATTACTGAGTCGCAGCCGCCTTGGCAATGCTCTTCACACCGTCGGCCACACTCATCTTGTCGTTGTTCCAGAACTGGCTGACAGCGTCCTTGATGGCGCCTTCGGCCGCTGGCTTGATCGCCATACCGTGGGCCACAGAGGGCACCAAACCACCCGTTTTGGCGGATTCGACAAAATCTTTTGACGACAATTTTGCGCAGTCGTCAAACTTGGCCATGCTCATGTTCAGACGCACCGGAATCGAACCCTTGTTGAGGTTGAATACCTCCTGGAACTCGGTGCCCATGATGGCGGCAGCCAGGTCAGCTTGGGCTTTTTGGGCCGCAGCATCTTTCAGCTTGAACATGGCAAACGAGTCCACATTGAAGGTGTACGCGCTGGCGGTGCCGGGGGCGGCCGCGCAGACATAGTCTTTGCCCGGCACTTTGCCTGCGGCAGTGAACTCACCCTTGGCCCAATCCCCCATGAACTGGAAGGCGGCCTTTTCCTGGATCACCATGGCCGTGGCCAGGTTCCAGTCGCGCCCGGGGGCGGCCGCGTCGGTGTAACCCTTGATCTTGCGAAAGGTCTCCAGTGCTTTGGTCATGGTGGCACTGGTCAAGGCCTTTTGGTCCAACTTGACCAAGGCGTCGCTGTAAAACTTGGCACCGCCCACACCCAGCACCACCGACTCAAAGGTGGTGAAATCTTGCCAGTTCTGGCCGCCGTGCGCCACGGGAATAGCACCGATTTTTTTAACCTTTTCAGCGGCAGCAAAAAACTCGTCCCAGGTTTTGGGGGTGGCCGTGACACCCGCTTTTTTCAGTACCGCACTGTTGGCCCACATCCAGTTGACGCGGTGCACATTGACCGGTGCCGCCACGTAATTGCCTTTGTATTTCATGACATCGGCCACCACCTTGGGTAACAGGCTGTCCCATTTTTCGGCTTTGGCGGTTGCGTCCAGGTTGGCCAGCACGCCTTCAGCGGCCCATTCCTGAATGGCCGGGCCCTTGATTTGGGCAGCAGCAGGCGGGTTGCCCGACACCACGCGGCTTTTCAGCACGGTGGCCGCGTTGTCACCACCGCCGCCAGCGACGGCAAAATCTTTCCAGACATGGCCCTTGGACTGCATGATTTTTTTCAGTTCGGCCGCGGATTTGGCTTCGCCACCGGAAGTCCAGTAGTGCAGCACCTCGACGTCTCCGGCCATCGCCGCATTGCCAGCCACCACCATTGCCACGGCCGTAGCCAATTTGGAAAGTTTGATCATGTCATCTCCTGTTAGTCAGCCTGTTGTGCCAATTCTGGCCATCAGGCGCGGGTTGATTCGGGCAGACACCGCGTTGCACGAATTAATTAATTGTTAATTAATTTTCAACAATCCGCAAGGGGGTATTTTCCCTAGGTCGGTTACCGCTGATCAAACAGGCTGGTTTACACCACCAGTGCCAACGCGCCAAAGTCACCCACGCGCTCGCCCAGGCCCGCGCTGACCAGTTCGCAGCCATCGGTCAGGGCGGGCAACTTGCCTTGTACTGCGGCGCGCAGGCGTGGTAACAGGTAGTCGCGGTGGTGCCAATAGACACTGCCGCCAATGCTGATGCGCTGCAGGTCAAGCGTGGCGATCAGGTTGTAGAGCATGCGCCCCATCACCAGACACAAGTCGTCAATCAAACCGATGGCCTTGGCATCGCCCGCATAAGCCGCCTTGAACAGCAGCGCGGCATCAGCATAGCCCGCCGACGCAAAACGCCGGGCAATGGCGTTACCCGCCACCAAACCCTCGACATCACCCACGTTGCCGCAACCACACAGCGCGTCGTGATTGGTGCTCACAAACAGGTGGCCGGCGTGGCCGGCATTGCCATTTTTGCCGCGCAACACATGGCCATCCACACACAGGCCGGTGCCAATGCCGGTGCTCCAGGTCACATAAGCGCAGTTCGCCATAGGTAGGCCATCTACCTGCAGGGCGCCCCAGCGGCGCTCGGCTTCCAGCGCACCAATGCCATCGTTTTCGACCCGCACATGGGCGAATGCGGCACGCAGCGGCGCTTCCAGCAAAGCGGTTTTCCAGTCATTGGGCAGGCCGCGTGCCGGGCCGGCCTGGCCGCCGCAAATGTTGGGCGCCGCCAGCTCCACCAAGCCAGCGTTCAGCACAAAAGGCCCGCAGGACGCCACACCAACCCGTGCGATACGCTGCACCGGCACGTCAGCGGCATCACAGCTCTGAGCAATCAAGCGAATGATCTGCTGGCCCAGCGCATCGTTGGCGCCCGTGGTGGCGGTGGGCTCGGACACCTTGCCGCGAACACCCTGGTCGTCAACGATGTTGACCGCCACCTTGGTACCGCCAATGTCCACACAGGCGACAGGGGACGCACCGTTGGCCAGCTTGAAACCGTTGATCAATACATTTGAATTCATCATTTTTTCTGTGGAAATTGGGGTGGTTGGTATCACATGCGGCCATAGTCGTCACCCAGCCGCACGATGTCGTCTTCGCCCAAGTAAGCGCCAAACTGTACTTCAATAATTTCCACCGGCTCCAAAGTGGCGTTGCTGAGCCGGTGCACCTGGCCCAGCGCAATGTCGCAATGCTGACCCACCGCGAGCTCGAACGTGTCCGCACCCAGGGTGACACGCGCCGTGCCCCGCACCACCAGCCAGTGTTCTGCGCGCTGGCTGTGTTTTTGCAGGCTGATGCGCTGACCCGGCAACACGCCAATACGCTTGATCTTGTGTTGGTGCGCCTCAGACACCGTTTCAAACCAGCCCCAGGGGCGTTGCGTGCGCTCGATACGGACAACAGTTTGGGGGGCGGTGGGCATCATCGTGGCCTTGAATTGTGAGGCCACGATGCTAAACCCTGGCGCGGACGCCGGTTACCAAGGCATTACCCAGCACCGCCACAATGAAGACCCTGACGCGGCGAGCGATGAAACGACGAAGCCCCCGGGTTGCTGGGGTGTTGAGTCTGCCCGTTGCGCCCATGCCAGCGCAAAAAACAGCGAACCCAGTACAGGTAAACCTGCTCGGTTTTGAGGCTATAGTGCTTGCATCCAAGTACCTCGCGCACCTGATCAAGCAGGCGTTTTGACTGGGGGATAGGCGACAGAGTTGCCGAAACGGTTCGTCGCCCAAACGATAAAATAGTTTCCGTGCATGTCGAAATTGCTATGCGCCATTCGTCTAACAGGAGACAACGTACTAAGTTGTTGCCCTCAAACCGATTGGAGAAACCACTATGCCCAAGGTGATTTTCGTCAACCTGCCTGTCACCGACCTCGACGCGTCGATGACCTTCTATCAGTCCATCGGTTTTGTAAACAAGCCTCATTTTTCGGACAATACGGCTGCCTGCATGGTCTGGAGTGAGGCAATTAACGTCATGCTGCTCACCCATGCAAAGTGGCGCACATTCACGAGCCGCCCAATCCCACCAGCTACCTCGAGCGAGGTAGCGCTTACCTTGTCTTTCGACAGCCGCGAATTGGTCGACGCCATGAACGAGGCAGCGGCCGCAAACGGCGGAACAGGCGACATCAATCCGGTTCAGGATCACGGCTTTATGTACAGCCGAGACATGGCGGATCCCGACGGCCACATTTGGGGGGCGATGTGGATGGACCCGGCAGCAATCCCCTCGGGCGATCAAAACCAGTTGCAATAGCGCTTTGCCACTTCTGGAAGGACACCGAAATGCTTGAAGGCTCATGCCATTGCGGATCAGTTAAATGGCAGTTCGACGGGATGCCAGATGGCGCTACAGCATGCAACTGCACAGCATGTCGGCGACACGGTGCACTTTGGGCATATGGATACGAAGGTGAAGTCGTCCGTACTTCGGGCGCGACCAAGGCCTATGTTCGCGGACCATTCCAGGGGTTTCACTTCTGCCCTGCGTGCGGCGTGGTCGCTTATTGGCGCTCGCAAGAGCCAAATGATGAAGGTCGCCTCAGGGTGGGCGTCAACCTTCGACTCACCGAGCCAGGACCTATCGCGCACCTACCCATCGATCACTTCGATGGCCTTGAGAAGTGGGAAGATTTACCTCAAGATGGAAAATGCGTCCGAGACTTGTGGTTTTAAATATGAAGCCTCAAACGATTGGGCCACATAGAAATGATCCATACCGACAAATCAGCTTGGCTAACAATACTCGTTGTCGAATTCATATTCGCTGTCGTTACCCATGCGGTCTTGGCGCGCTACTGGACCTATTCACTTGACGCAGAACTCATTCGGACTCCGCTGCGGCTCGCAGTGGTCTTGATTTATTGGTGGTTGTTGCGCGACTTCATTCGGTCACAGCCTATTGAGAGCAGCACCTTGCTTCACCCCTCTTTGCTTTTTCCGCTGCTTCTGTTTTTGAGCGTGCCGCTCTTGGTAGGGGACCTGAGCTACATGACGCCTGCAACGAGGGTGGTCTATGCACTCACCAGCATCGCGGTTGCACTTAGGGAGGAAATCGCATTTAGAGCTCTTATTCAGAATCTTCTGGCCAAACGATTTGGCAGTCCTGCAGCGATTATTCTGACCACTCTCGCGTTTACCGCGTTCCACATTGGCGCCATTCCGCTTAGCTGGTTTGCCTACGGGCAGGTCGTTATTGCGAGTGTGTTATTGGGCGTTGTATTTGCCCGCACTCAAAATCTATGGCTCGTGGTGTGCTTGCATACGCTTTATGACGCCCTATGGTCCGCAACACCTGTACTCTCACCGCCGTTTCCATACTCAGTGGGGCTCGTGGTCTTATCGGTTGCTCTTTGCGGCATATTGTGGTGGGGTTGCCCTACCCTGCGGCCAACCCATCGTTCCGCCGGACCTGCGTAAAAGGCCGCGCAGTCCGGTGAATTCAAACGATTCGGTGCTTTTTTCGCTGGCAATCACGGACTTTCAGACAAAAGATCCGGCAGCAAGGCCATTCCGCTCGAGCTCGATCACCGGCAAACTCATCTCGTGCTCGGGATTGACCCAAGCACCCATGTGGCAGGTTGACCACATTTGCTTAGGAAATATTAGATATCAGTAGTGTCCCAACGTTGTCACATCGGAATGAGCGGCGCCATGCCTCATAAGTTATGGCAAATGCGCCACAAGATCACGTGCGGATTCCTGAACGATACTTTTCATGGAAACGTATTCCTCAGCCAACGATTCATGAGACACGGTTGACTCCTGAGCGCCTTCCCAAGCGACCGAACCGTCCTGGCTGTCCCAGATTTGGAGGAACTGCCGAATCGTGCTGGTCTTGGTCTCCAGCACGCGTAGCCCCAACATGCTAAAACGGCTTTTCGACTCCTGTCGGAACGCACCAAGTTTAAGTTGTACCAAATAGCGCGTCTTGGTTACGTTAGCCACTTTCTGGAGGGTCTCACGGTCAAAGATGCCCGTTAAACGGTAGTCCTCGAACATTTGCCTATATTCGCGCGTGAGCCCCTGACGATTTACCGCGCTCAATGTTTGCGGCAAGGTTATGACTCTCAAATCCGGGCGCATCTTCAGTAAAACTTCGGTAAAAGCGAGTGCCAAGGCTTGCTTATCTTCTTCCTGTCCGGTGATCGAAGAAGGCGTAATAAAGGCAATTCCCCCGTTTCGGAGGTCCTCGGACTGCAGGCTGATTGGCAGCACTTGAGTCGTCGGAATGTTTTGCTGGGTTTGTGTCTGAAGTTGCTGGTTGGCACAGGCATTTAGCAGCAATGCAAGCCCAATGGCCAACAGGCCCGATCTGTATCCCCGACAAGTTGTCTTCATTCCAATCTCCTTTCACCCAAAAATCAACGCGATCAGTAGATAGGTTGCTGGGTAGATCATGATCAAAACTTTTGCGAAATCAGTCTGTACGGTGGCACACCGATGCGCCATTGGCCCGATTCACGCGCAGTTGGCGGTCGCAAATGGCGGGATGGGATCTGGCGTCTTCTGACATGACAGGCATGCAGAGACGAGCAAACGGCTGTGGCAGGGGTAAGCTGAAATCAGGCGAGAACCCGTTTCAGTCAAACTTGGGCGCCTCTTTCAGGCACGCGGTAAATGCTGCTGGGTCCAGCGCACGATGTCAGCCGCGCCCATGGCTCCGGCCTGGCGTGCCACCTCGCGGCCGCCGACAAACAGGGCCAGCGTGGGAATGCTGCGAATGTTGAAGCGGGCACCCAGGTTTTGCTCGGCTTCGGTGTCCACCTTGGCCAGCCGCACCGCAGGCTCGAGCTGGGCCGCTGCCTGCTCAAAAGCGGGTGCCATCTGGCGACACGGGCCGCACCAGGGTGCCCAAAAATCGACCAGCACCGGAATCTGGTTGCGCTGGATGTGACGGGTAAAACTGGCTTCGTCGAGCATCACCGGGTGGGCGTTAAACAGCGGTTTGTGGCAACTGCCGCAGTCTGGCGCGCTGCCCAAATTGGCGCGGCTGACGCGGTTGGTGGTGTGGCAGTGTGGGCAAACAATGTGCAGGGAATCGGTCATGGTGCATCCTTTCAATGGCTGTAGATGGACGCTCCCGGCACAAATTCAAGCGCCAGCTTCAAGGAATTTGATCAGCAGGGCAATGCCGTGTGTGCCGCTGAATAACGTCTCAGCATGTCACAGAAGAATTCGGAAGCCGGTGTCAGGGGCAGGTCGGAACGGCGGACACAGACGATGGAAGGTGCGGGCAGGTGTTCCCGAATGTTGATCACCTGCAGCACTTCACGGGTGAGTGCAAACTCGTTCCATTGCATCGGCAAAATGGCCAGCAGGTCGCTGCTGGTCAAGGCCACCATGATCGACATGGCAGAGTGGGCCTGCAGCATGATCTTGGGCTCGGGCATTTTGTACTTTGCGAACAGCAGGTTCAAATCGTGCGCGGCGTTGTAGTCAACCGAAGTGGTTGCCCATTCGGCGTCGCTGAGCTCCGTGATGGACTTTGCCTTGCTCAGCGGATGGTTCTTTCGACCCATCACTGTGCGTGTGTTTTCAAACAGGACCTCGGTGACCAAACCGGCCGCCGGGTTGGTCTGGGGCGTGGCACCAAGATAGAAGTCCACCGTGCCGTCACGCAGTCCGGCTTCCAGTGCCGGGTACAGACCCTCAATGATTCTTAGCTTGACTCTTGGAAATTTTTTTCGAAATGCTGGCAGGGCATAGGGCAGCATGCCCACATGCGGCATGATGGACAGACCTGCGGTCACCATGCCTTGCATGTCGCCGCTGGTCTGTTCCAGTTCTTCCCTGGCACGCCGTAATTCATTCACCACGGAGCTGGCACGTTGGTAAAACAGCTTTCCCATCGGGGTCAGCACCATGCCTTTGGACTCGCGGTCGAATAAGGTGGTGCCAAGTTCACGTTCGAGCGTGCGAATGCTGCGCGTCATGGCGGATTGCGCCTGCACCAGATCACGGGCTGCGGCCCGCAGGCTGCCGCGTTCAACAATGGCCACCATGTCGCGCAGTTGGTTGAGTTTCATAAGGGGTATCAAAATTGCATCACTGTAGCAATTTTGCCATCTTTTTGAAATCAGTCGCCCTCTTTAAAGTTGCGCTCAGACTGTGGTTTCAAGCAGTCATTAGCGCAATGGAGACCTATCATGCCTATTTTTACCCGCGACTGAGCACGATCCGAGTTGCGGAAAAATTGGCAGGTGTCCGGTTGCGATTTCGTCAGGTGTTTCGATAAATTATTATTTTTAGGAGACGGTCATGAGCATGACTAAAAAATTGTTATCCATGTTTGCGCGTGTGGCGACTGCAGGGGTCATTGGCCTAGCCGGTGTGCTGCAGAGTGCGCAGGCCGAAGTTGTCGAACTCAAGGTGTCGCATTTCTTGCCGCCCAACCACACCTTTCACAAAGAATTGCTCCGGTGGTCCGAGGATTTGCTTAAAAAGTCCAACGGTCAACTGGTTTTAAAAGTGTTTCCGGCTTCGCAAATGGGGCCTTTGCCGCGCCAATTCGACCTGGCGCGTACCGGTGTGGCCGATATGGCACTGGGCTTGCACGGCAGTACACCCGGACGTTTTCCGATGACAGAACTGGTTCAGTTGCCGTATCTGGTGACCAGCAGCGCAAAGTCGTCAGCGCTCATGACGGAGCTTGCCCCCAAGTACCTGGCCGAAGAGCATGGTGGCGTGCGTATTTTGTATTTGTTGACCACTTCACCGTTGAAGTTTCATATGAGCAAAGCCAAAATTGACAGCATGGCCGACTTCAAGGGGCTGAGAATTCGCTATGTCGGAGAGTCGTTTGCCAACACCATCAAGGCCTTTGGTGGCGTGCCCGTGGCGGTGTCGCCGGCCGAAACCGCTGACGCCATGAGCAAAGGCATCGTTGACGGTGCGATGTTTCCCTACGAGGGCGCACAAAGTTTCCAACTCGGCACCGAGACAAAGTATTCGTATGAACCAGGTATCAGTGCCGCTACCTTTTTTCTGGTGATGAATCCCAAAAGTTATGACAAGTTGTCACCGGACTTGCGCAAGCTGATCGACGATACCACCGGCCCGGCCGCAGCACGGCGTGTGGGCGACATCCTTGAAAACGTGGTCGAGACCGAGGGCCGTACCTACATGGAGTCCAAGGGCACCAAGATCGTGAGCTTTTCCGACAAAGCGATCACTGAAATGAAAGCCGCTGTTGCGCCGCAGGTGGCTGAAGCGGTTAGCAAGGTGGACAGCAAAAATCTTCCTGGATCTGCCTTTTACAAGGCCATGCTGCAAGCCAAATAAGCGCGCAAACTCGTTCATCTGAAACCGGGGGTGTCATGCGCTCAGTGAAAGTTTCGTTCCTCGACCATGTGTTGCGGGTGTGTGCCGTGCTGTCAACGGTCTCACTGATCGTGATGATGATGGTGACCGTGGTTGACGTTGGCTTGGCCAACTTCTTTCACAGGCCCATCGTCGGTGCTTTTGACCTGGTGGTGACGGCCCTTGTTTTTGCCGTTTTCCTGGGTATCCCGCTCACCTTTCAACGTGAAGCCAATATCGTTGTGGATGTGGTGGACCATCTCGCGCCCGCAACGGTGGTTGATAAGCTGCGTGTATTTTCTCGCTTGTGCACCTTGGGTTTTCTTGTGATCCTGTTATACAACATGGTTGAGCCGGCTTTGGACGCCTACAAGTACGGAGAAAAGAAGCCTGAACTGGGCTTGCCGCTGTATGTGATCTGGATTCCGATTTTTATCGGCATCGGACTGGCTGTCTGGAGCGTGATGAACACCTTGTGGCGCCAGCGGCCCGGTGCCGATGGAGGCAAGTCATGACCATGACCGCGCAAATGATCGGGGTCATGGGCATGATTGCCCTGCTGGTGATGATTTTTGCCAGGGTACCGGTTGCCATTGCCACGGGGCTGGTGGGCTTTGTCGGTTATGCCGCCATTGAGGGGTGGGAACGGGCCGCCAGCGTGATGGGCGCAACCCCTTTCGAAATTTCCTCCGCTTATTCCCTGTCCATGATCCCGTTGTTTATTCTGATGGGCGAGTTTGCGTCGGCGTCGGGCATGTCAGGGCGTTTGTTCAGCGCCGCGACCTCACTGTTTGGCGGTTCCCGCGGTGCACTGGCCTATGCAAGCATTGGTGCCAGCGCCGCATTTGGTACCGTGTGTGGTTCCTCGGTGGCAACCGCTGCCACCATGACCAAAATCTGCATCCCTGAAATGCAAAAAGCCGGCTATGACGACCGTCTGTCGACCGGAGCGGTTGCGTCTGGCGGAACCATTGGCATCTTGATACCGCCCTCGCTCATCTTTGTCATTTATGCGGCAATTACCCAGCAATCGGTGCCGGAGCTCTTTGCTGCTGGCCTGGTGCCTGGTTTGGTGCTGACCTTTGGCTATTTGCTGGTGGTGGCGATCGTGCTGGTGTTGCGCCCAAGCTGGGCCCCGCGCGGCGAAGTCCAGTCGTGGGCCAAGCGGGCGCTGGACATCTTGGGTGCCTGGGAGTTCGCGGTGATTTTTGGCATTGCCGTCGGCGGCATTTATGTAGGCTGGTTCAGTCCGACCGAAGCGTCTGCTGTGGGGGCCTTTCTGGCGCTGGTATTTGGTGTGCTGCAAGGCAGGCTGATTGCGCCGCTGGTCTGGCGCTGCTGCGTTGACACCATGCGTACCACCTGCATGATTTTTATGATCGTGATCGGTGCCATGCTGTTTTCTTACTTTGTGGTGCAGGCACAGTTGCCCGGCGTGCTGATCTCGTGGATGCAACAGATGCAGCTGTCGCCAACGGCATTGATCTTGATCTTGATCCTAACCTACATCGTTCTCGGCTGTTTTCTGGAAGGTATTGGCCTTGTCCTGATCACGGTGCCGGTGTTTTTGCCCGTGGTGATGCAGGCTGGTTTTAATCCGGTCTGGTTTGGTGTGATCGTCGTGATCGTGGTTGAGCTCGGCATGATTCACCCTCCGGTCGGGATGAACCTGTTTGTGATTCAGGCGCAGGCACCCGAAATATCGATTTTGGCCATTTACAAGGGCACCTTGCCGTTCCTGATCGCGCCGATCTTGTTGCTGATCTTGTTGCTTGTTTTTCCGCAGATCGCGCTTTTTCTCCCTAATCTCCTGTACGGCACCCAATAGGCTGGCGCGCCAGGGCGTCTGGCTGAGGTTTTGCACACGAATTGAGATAACAAAATGGCATCACTTGGTCTTAATTTGGTAAATTTTCAAAACTTTGCGATCACTGATTTGGTTTTTTATTTCCCCCTTCCCACTTAAAAGGAATTTTCATGACAGAAAGAAAGAAAGCGCTTGTGACCGGTGGCGCCACCGGGATCGGTCGCAGTGCCGTGCTGGCTCTAGCCCGCGCTGGCTACGATGTGGCCATCAACTACGCCTCCAGCGCAAAAGCCGCCCAGGCAACGGCAAAAGAGGCCGAAACCCTGGGCGCCAAGACCCTGCTGGTGCAATGCGACGTGGCAGATGATGCCGCCGTGCGTGCCATGATGAACACCATTGAGGCGAGCTTTGGCCACCTGGATGCGTTGATCAACAACGCGGGCACCACGGCCACCTGGAAAGTGAAAGACCTTGAGAGTCTGAACATGGATGAATGGGACCGCACATTTGCTGTCAATGTGCGCGGCACGTTCCAGGTGACGCGGGCTGCTGTGCCCTTGCTCAAAAAGGGCAGCAACCCAGCCGTCGTCAACAGCGCCAGCATTGTCGGCTTGCGCCCCGGCCCGCAACCGCTCCCCTATGCCGCCAGCAAGGCAGCGGTGGTCAACCTGACCAAGACCCTGGCCTGGAACCTTGGGCCAGAAATTCGGGTCAACGCGGTCGCACCCGGATGGATGGAGGGGGACTGGATGCAGCGCATGCTGGGCGACAAATACGACGACCTGATGGGCAAGCGTGCCAAATTGACACCGCTCAAGCGCTGCGTCACCGCCGACGACGTGGCTGAAACAATGCTCAACCTGTTGACTGCCAACCGTTTCGTGACCGGCGAAATTGTGGTGATTGACGGTGGTTTTACCAGCTCAACCTGAACTTTGGAGAAACTGACCATGTTGCAAGGATTTGTTCCCTTCCCCCCGGAATTTGCTGCCCGCTACCGCGAAAAAGGCTACTGGCGCGACCAGTCGCTGGCCCAGGAATTCGATGTGGTTTACAAGCGATTTTCCGAGCGCACGGTGTTGATTGACGGCGCGCGAGAATTCACCTACGCCGAGCTCGACCGCGTCACCACCAACCTCGCGCTTAACCTGCTGGACATTGGCCTCAAACCGCTCGACCGGGTGGTGCCCACACTGCCCAATGTGCACGAGTTTGCGCTGCTCTACTTTGCTTTGCAAAAGATCGGCGCCATACCAATTGCCGCCCTGGTGACCCACCGTTACGGCGAAATCAGCCAATTCGTCAACCTCTCGGGTGCCACCACCTGCGTGTACCCGGAAATGTCGGGCGATTTCAGTTTTTCACCCATCATTGAGCGTATTGCGGCTGAAAATGCGTCGCTCAAGATTCGCGTCGTGCTGGGCAACCCGAAAGCAGGCGAGCATTCACTGCGTGATCTGATTGATCGACCCGCCACGCTGCCCGCCAGCAGGCTGGCCGAGATTGTGATCGACCCGACCGATCCGTGCATCTTCCAGTTGTCGGGTGGCACCACGGGCATTCCCAAGCTCATTCCCCGCACCAATAACGACTATGCCTACAACTCCAAGGTGGCGGCCTCGGTATGCGAGATCGATGCCGAGTCGGTGTTGCTGCTGGTGTTGCCGATTGCGCACAACCTGCCGCTGGCGTGCCCCGGCATTCAGGGTTTCATGTTCAACGGCGCCAAAGTGGTGGTGCATGGCAACACCCGGCCGGCCGAGATGTTTGCATTGATCCAGAAGCACAAGGTCACGCACCTCAAGGTCGTGCCCGCACTGTTGATCCGCCTGATCAACGACCCTGCCGCAGGAAACTACGATCTGTCTAGTCTCAAGCTGATTCAAAGCGGTGGTCAGCGCATGCAGCCTGAGGTGCGTGCCAAAACACGCGCCTTGATCCCCGGCGTTTTTGTGCAGGAGAACTTTGGCATGTCCGAGGGCACGCTGATGTTTGTGCGCGCCACCGACTCCGAAGAAGTGAAGCTGGAGACCTGTGGCCGACCGGTCTGCGCCGACGACGAGGTCAAACTGCTCGACGAAGATGACCGCGAAGTTCCCATGGGCGAAGTGGGCGAGCTGACGGTGCGTGGCCCTTACACCCTGCGTGGCTACTTTGGTGTGCCCGAGTACAACGCCAAACAGTTCACCAGCGACGGTTTTTACCGCTCCGGCGACTTGATGCGCCAGCACCCGTCGGGCAACTACGTGGTGGAAGGCCGCAAGAAAGACCTGATCAACCGCGGTGGCGAAAAGATCAGCGCGGAAGAGGTGGAAAACCTGATCCTGATGCACCCTGCAGTGCAAAACGTGGCCTGTGTGCCCATGCCCGACGCGAACCTTGGCGAACGCATGTGCGCCTTTGTCATTTTGCGACACAACCAGGCGCTCAACCTGAAAGAACTGGTCGCGTTCCTGATGACCAAGGAAATCGCCAAGTTCAAACTGCCCGAGCGGCTCGAAATCTTGCCGGATTTTCCGGTGTCAACCTTTGGCAAGGTGTCCAAAAAGGCACTTGGCGAATTGGTGACCGAGAAGCTCAAAACGGAGCAACAAGCTTCGTAAATTGTCAATATCAAACTGTCTTATCTGGAGTCTTCATGAGAATCATCGACCTGCATTGTTACCCCGGCACCCAGACCTGGATCGACGCCCAGGGCCCTTACCCGGCGGAGCTCGCCCGTTACTGGAAACGCGACTGGGTGGCCAAGACCGAAGACGAAGTGGTGGCCGAGTTTACCGTCGCCGGTGTAGATGCCTGCCTGGTGGCGCTCGACCTCGAAACCACGGTTGCCACGCCGCCCTGCTGCAACGACTACGTGTATGGCATGTGGCAGCGGCACACCGATCGTGTCATTCAATGCTGGGGTGCGGTGGAGCCGGCCAAGGGCGAGATTGCCATTCGCCAGGTGACCAAGGCAGTGCAAGAGCTTGGTTTTATGGGCTTTCACTTTCACCCGATCATGCAGCACTTTGCGGTGAATGACCGGCGCCACTATGACCTGTTTGAGGTCATCAACAGCCTGGGTGCTGCGGTGATGGTCGACGTGGGCACCACGGGCATGGGAGCGGGTATGCCCGGTGGCCACGGCGCCCGTGTGCGACATGCGCATCCGTCCCATATTGACGACCTGGCGGCGGACTTTCCGAACCTGAAGATCATCATGGCCCATCCCGGCTGGCCCTGGGTTGAGGAGACCACGGCAGTGGCTTTGCACAAGGGCAATGTGTATTGGGAAATGTCGGGTTGGGCACCCAAGCACTTTCCCGGCAACCTCAAGGTGGACATTCGCGGGCGCTTGCAGGACAAGATCATGTTTGGCAGCGACTATCCGAGCCTGCCCTACGAGCGCATCCTGCGCGAGTGGCGTGAACTGGGCTACAAGGACGATGTGATGGAAAAAATCATGCACGGCAACGCCGAACGCGTGCTGGGTTTATGAGCCACCACGCCTACCTGTGCGACGGTGTGCGCACCGCCATCGGCCGTTACGCGGGGGTGTTGTCGGGCGTGCGAACCGACGACCTCGGGGCCATTCCCATCAAGGCCTTGATGGCGCGCCACCCGGGCCTGGACTGGGCCCAGCTTGAAGAGGTGTATTACGGCTGTGTCAACCAGGCCGGGGAAGACAACCGCAATGTGGCGCGCATGAGCGCACTGCTGGCCGGCCTGCCCGTCACGGTGGCGGCAGCCACGGTCAATCGTTTGTGTGGTTCGGGGCTGGAAGCCATCGCGAGCGCCGCCCGGGGCATTGCCGCAGGTCAGTTGGATCTGGCTCTGGCCGGTGGGGTGGAGAGCATGAGCCGTGCGCCGCTGGTCATGCCCAAAGCCACCAGCGCCTTTTCGCGCCATGCGGAAATTTACGACTCCACCATCGGCTGGCGTTTTGTCAACCCCGAGATGAAACGTCTGCACGGTATCGATGCCATGGGCGAAACGGCTGAAAACGTGGCTGAAGAACATGGTATTTCCCGCGCTGACCAGGATGCCTTTGCCTGGCGCAGCCAGCAGCGTGCGGCCAGGGCCCAGCGCCTGGGTTGGCTGGCTGGGGAAATTGTGCCGGTGGCCGTGCCGGGGCGAAAGAAAGGCGAAACCGTGCAGGTTGATCAGGACGAACATCCGCGAGTCGACACCACACTCGAGAGCTTGAGCCAACTCAAGCCGGCATTCCGGCCGGGAGGCACCGTGACAGCAGGCAATTCATCGGGGGTCAATGACGGGGCCGCCGCCCTGTTGCTGGCCAGCGAGGTGGGTGCGTCGCGAACTGGATTGACCCCGCTTGCCCGCGTGATCGGTTTTGCCACGGCCGGTGTGGCACCGCGGGTCATGGGGTTTGGCCCGACGCCAGCGGTACAGAAGCTGCTGGCACAGACCCGACTCGGCATCGGTGATTTTGATGTGATTGAACTCAACGAGGCCTTTGCGGCCCAGGGGCTTGCGGTACTGCGCGCGCTCGGCCTGCCCGATGACGGTGAACATGTCAATCCCAACGGGGGCGCCATTGCCTTTGGCCACCCATTGGGCATGTCGGGTGTGCGCCTCACGCTGACGGCGCTGCGCCAACTGCAGCGCACCAACGGCAAGCGCGCACTCATCACGATGTGTATCGGGGTCGGCCAGGGTATTGCCCTGGCCATTGAACGCGTATGAAGCGCCCAAGCGAAGGAAAAACAAACATGAACGATCCTATTTTGTGCGAGCTGCGCGGCCCTGTGGCCTTGCTGACGCTGAACCGGCCTGACACCCGCAACGCGCTGAGCGGCGAAGCCATGTTTGCGGCGTTCGAGCAGTTGTTTGAACGGCTCAACGCCGACCTGTCGGTTGGCGTGGCGGTGTTGACCGGCGCTGGCAGCGCCTTTTGCTCGGGCGGCAATGTGGCCGAAATGCGCAACCGCAGTGGCATGTTTGGTGGCTCACCCGAGCAGATTGCGGTGAATTACCGCGTCGGCATCCAGCGTATTCCGCGTGCCTTCCAGGGGCTGCACGTGCCCATCATCGCGGCTGTCAACGGTGCCGCCATTGGCGCAGGCAATGATCTGGCGTGTATGTGTGACATTCGCATTGCATCAAGCACCGCGCGCTTTGCAGAGAGTTTTGTCAAGGTGGGCATTGTGCCGGGTGACGGCGGCTGCTGGTTGTTGCCACGCGTGGTGGGCATGTCGCGTGCGGCAGAGCTGGCGCTCACCGGCGACACCATTGACGCGGACGAAGCGCTGCGCATGGGCCTGGTGTCGCGCGTCGTAGCGCCCGAGGCCTTGATGATCGAGGCGATGAAACTGGCGGATCGTATTGCGGCCAATCCACCGCAGGTACTGCGCTGGACCAAACAGCTGCTGCAACAAGCCCGCACCGGGTCGCTGGACGAGGCGCTCGATACGGCTGGCCGTTTCCAGGGCTTGGCGCACCACACGGCGGACCACACCGAAGCGGTGACCGCTTTTTTTGAAAAACGTACGCCGGTGTTCGGCCGCTGAAGGTGTATGCCATGGAAGACATTCTGAACGAAGAACGGCCCGTATTGGGCGTTGCCTTGTTGCGTTTGAACCGTCCCTTGGTGCTCAACGCCCTGAACCTGGCGCTTCGGCGGGCCCTGGCCGAGGCCTTCAGCCGGTTGGATGCCGACACGGGCGTTCAGGTCATCATCCTGGCGGGCAACGAGAGGGCTTTCTGTGCGGGCGCCGACCTCCACGAATACGTGGATGCGACCCCGCCCGAGATCATTGAGCGTCAGATGGATCGCCTCTGGGGTGCCATCAGCGGATGTCGAAAGCCGGTGATTGCGGCGGTACGCGGCCACGCCTTGGGCGGCGGCTGCGAGCTGGCCATGCATGCCGACATCATCGTTGCGGGCAGCAGCGCGAGTTTTGGCCAGCCCGAGGTCAAGATTGGCATCATGCCGGGCGGTGGTGCCACGCAGCGCCTGACGCGCGCCGTGGGCAAGTTTGCTGCGATGAAAATATTGCTGGCGGGGGAAGCTTTCAGTGCCCAAACCGCCGCCGCCATGGGACTGGTCAGCGAGTTGGTCGAAGATGGCGAGGTTGAAGCAATGGCACTGAGCCTGGCATGCCAGATGGCCGCCCTGCCGGCCTTGTCGTTGAGGTTCATCAAGGAAGCGGTGATCGAGAGCATGAACAGCCCGCTGGATGTGGGGCTGCGGCTTGAGCGCAAGTCATTCCAGATTTTGTTCTCAACCGATGACAAGTCGGAAGGCATTCGGGCCAGACTGGATAAACGTAAACCGGTCTTTCGGGGGCAATAGCCCTAGCGCCGTACTAGAAAACCATTGATTCAAAGAGGTGTGATCATGAAACTGAAGCGCATTGCGGTCGAAGAAGCCTTCGTCACAGAAGAGATTGCCCAGGAATGGAAAAAAGTCCTGGCTAGCAAGTTTGTGGAACCCGGTTTTCGCATGATGGGCCAGACCATCCTGGGCGACGATCCTGGCGCCGCCCTGGTGCATTCGCGGTTGCTGGACATCGGTGCCGGTCGTCTTGCCCAAATGGATGCCGACGGCATTGATGTCGCAGTGTTGTCGATCACCTCGCCCGGTGTGCAGGTGTTCGATGCGGTCACCGCAACGCGGCTTGCATACGAGGCCAACGATGTGCTGGCGGCGGCCGCCAGAGCTCATCCCACACGGCTGGCGGGTCTGGCGGCGGTGGCCCCGCACTATCCGCAAGGCGCAGCACAAGAACTTGAACGCGCCGCCAACAATTTGGGAATGAAAGGTTTCTTGATCAATTCGCACACCATGGGCGAATACCTGGACGACCAGAAGTTTTGGCCAATCTTTGAGGCCGCGCAAGCGCTGGACATGCCCTTGTACCTGCACCCGCGCGAACCCGCGCCAAGCATGGTCGCACCGTTTATGGATTACGGGCTTTACTTTGCCGGTTTTGGTTTTGCCGTAGAAACCAGTTTGCACGCCATGCGACTGATCATGTGCGGCCTGTTTGACCAGTTTCCCAGGCTCAAGATCGTGCTGGGTCACATGGGTGAGGGTCTGCCGTTCTGGCTGCAGCGCATTGACAATCGTTATTTGCTGCAGGTCAAGATCGGTGCGGTCAGGAAGCTGCCACGCTTGCCCAGCGAGTATTTTCGGGACAACTTTGTCATTTCCACCAGCGGTGTGATGTCGGCACCGGCGCTGAAGCTCAGCCTCGAGGTGCTGGGTGAGGACCGCATCATGTTTGCCGCCGACTATCCTTATGAGAGTGTCCAGGAAGGCGTCGAGTTTCTCGACACCGTTGACATCACCGAAGCTCAGCGTCAAAAAATATATTGCGGTAACGCCGAGCGCATCTTCCGGCTCAACCCGAGTGACACAGTGCAGGTGCTGTCATGACAGGCGAGCGCATCATCTATATCGGCGCACCTGAAGCCGATGCCGCTGCCTTTGCGGTGCGGGCACATACCGACCTGCCTGGCATCGACCTGTTCGCCACCAACGACCGTGCGCAGGCCATGGAACATGCCACTGACGCCGAGGTGCTGATCGGGCACCATTTCCAGTTTGATGAAGACCTGCTGGTCCGAGCGCCGAAGCTGCGCTGGATACAGTCGCTCACCACCGGCACTGACGCGATTCTCAAGCTCAAGGCGTTGCGCCCCGAGGTGATGGTGACTTCCACCCGCGGCATGCACGGACCGCAGATGTCTGAACTGGTTTTTCTGCACATGCTGGCGCTCACGCGCGATTTTCCGCGCATGCAGCGCAACCAGGTCGCGGGTCTTTGGGAGCGCTGGCCGCAACCTTTGCTGTGGGGGAAAACGGTGGTGATCGTCGGCGTGGGCGCGATTTCCGAGGCCTTGGCGCCGCGCTGCAAGGCTTTTGGCATGACGGTCTATGGCGTGTCGAACTCCCCGCGGGTGCCGGAAGGCTTCGATGGCGTGTTTCGACGCGATGATTTGATGCAGGCGGCATCAAAGGCCGACTACCTGGTGCTGATTGTGCCGCTGACACCCGAGACCGAGAACCTGGTTGACGCGCGCGTACTCGCGGCCATGAAGCCGCAAGCCTTTGTCATCAATGTGGCGCGCGGCGGTGTGCTGGACGAGCAAGCGCTGGTAGAGGCACTGCGGGACAAACGACTGGCAGGCGCGTCGCTCGACGTGTTCCGGCAGCAGCCGTTGCCAGCGGACAGCCCGCTCTGGCACGAGCCCGGGTTGCTCATCACGCCGCTGGTAGGCGGCATGAGCAATATTTATCTGGACCAAGCCTACCCCATCGTGCGCGACAACCTGCGCCAATTTATGGCTGGACGAACCGACGCGATGATCAACGTCGTGGCGCACTGATCCCGATCAACATTGAGAATCAACCTGATGCAAGCCAATACCTCCCGCGTTGTCAACGCAGTCTCCCTGAATGAACTACAGCGCCGCTGGCGCATGGTGCGCGATTCCATGCGCGAGCAGGGCATTGACGCCCTGGTGATGCAGAATTCCAGCGACTGGATCGGTGGCTATGTGCGCTGGTTCAGCAACCAGCCCGCGACCAATGGCTACCCGAACACGATTGTTTTTCCATTGAACGAGGGCATGTCCTTGATCGAACAGGGGCCGTTCGGAGGCACGCGCGTTGCCAGTGATTCCGAGCAGAACGATAGCGGCGTCGCCTGCAGGTTGACCACGCCAAGCTACGCCTCGGTGCACTATTCTGGCAGCTACGATGCAGAAATCGCTGGCGCTGAGCTGAAGCGCCTGGGCGCACGGCGTGTGGGTTTCGTGGCACCATCAGCGATGTACCACAGCTTTGGTCAGCATCTACGTGAAGCGCTGATGGATAAGGAGGTGGTCGATGCCACCGAGTTGGTGGATGGCATCAAGGCCATCAAGAGCGAAGAAGAACGCGGCTTTATCCGCCAGGTGGCCGCGATGCAAGACAAGGTGATGGCGCGCGTTCGCGAGTTCATTCGCCCCGGCATGAAAGACTTTGAGATTGCGGCCTTTGCCCAGTACGTCGGCCAGCAGCTGGGCAGCGAACAGGGCATCTTTTTGTGTTCATCGGCGCTACCCGGCCAAGCGGCGAGCTTTCGGCCACGCGCCATGCAGGGTCGCACGCTGGACAAGGGGGATGTTTATTCCTTGCTGGTCGAAAACAACGGTGCAGGTGGCTTTTACGCAGAAGTCTCGCGCATCTTTGTGCTGGGGCGTGCGTCGCAAGAACTGCGCGACGCCCACGCCGAAGTGCTGGAGGCGCAGCGCTACGCACTGACACTGCTCACACCAGGCGCAGCTTGCGCCGATATTTTTGCGCAACACAATGATTGGCTGCGCGCCAGAGGACTGGCTCCTGAAAGGCGCATCTCGATCCACGGCATGGGATATGACATGGTCGAACGCCCGCTGATCCGCAACGACGAGGCCATGCGCATCCAGGAGCACATGGCCATCGTGGTACATCCCGGCATTCTCAATGAGCGCATGTTTGTTCACAATACGGAGCTCTACCTGATCGAGGCACAGGGGCCAGGCGAGTGCCTGCACAAGACCCCGCGACAGATATTTGAACTTGATTGACGACTTGTGTTCCTTGTCGATTCAAGCGCCAGCTTCAAACGAATTTGGCAATGGCAGCCGCCACCATGCTCAAGATGAGTGTGGTGGTGAGTGGAATAAAAAACTCCTTGCCAAAAACTTTAAAGCGGAAATCACCCGGCAGTTTGCCAAAGCCCAGGCGCTGCAGCCAGGGCGTGAAGCCATTGATTAACACCAGGGCCAGAAAAACAACAATAAGCCAGCGGAACATGTTTTTTGCGCCTTGCTTACAGGGTGTGCGTTTTGTCGCCGGTCTCGAACCCGAGCGCCTGCCAGGGCTCGCCCTTGTAAAAACCGATGACCTTGAAGAGTTCGCCCATTTCATGCTCCATGATCAGTTTTTGCGCCATCACGCGGGTTGGCAGGTCGGCGGCTTCCATGTGGCTGAGCAAGCCACAGTTCATTAAAAACCGGCCCTGGTTGCAATAGCCCAGCACGCCCAGTCCGGCCTCAGTGCCGGCCAGCGCCACGCCGGTAAAGTTGACGTGGGCGGTGATGTCTTTCTGGCCGACACGGGTCAACGGGTCGTCGTCCACCTGGTGCGCCTGGTGGCACATTACCGTGCCCATGTGGCGCTGGGGGTGGTAGTACTCGGCCTCGGGAAAGCCATAGTCGATCAAAAACACCGCACCGATTGAGAGTTTGTGGCCCAAGGTGCGCACAAAAGACTCCCCCTGGGGGTGGATTTCGGTCAGGTAATCCTGCGGCCCCTCAATCGCCAAAGGTGGGCGCAGCTCGGTGGGGCGGTCGGCCCAGGCAAAGCTGGGTGTGCCGTCGGGGTCGGGGGCAGCCAGTACCACACCGCGCTCGTACCACGCGCCCTGGATTCGCGTCAGTAGTTTGACCGGCATGGCATCAAGCACCTCGTTGCCCAGCACTACGCCCTGCAGGTCGTCGGGCAGGGCATCGACCCAGCGCACCTGTTCGGCATAAGCCGCCAGTGTGGTTTGTTGTCGGGCGCGCAAGCTGCCTGAAATGTCGACGATGGTGTAGCGTGGCAAGGGCGCGCCCTGGGCCTGCAAGGCCTGCAAAATTTGCAGCGCCAGTGCGCCTGAACCGGCGCCAAATTCCCAGATGTCCTGTGTGCCAGTCACCTGCAGTGCCTGTGCCACCTGGTGCGCCAGGGTCCAGCCAAACAGCGGTGTGATTTCGGGCGAGGTGACAAAGTCGCTGCCTGCGGCCCGCACGCCGTCCTGCACGGCATAAGGTAAAACGCCAAATTTGGTGCTGCCATGGGCGTAGTAACCCTGGCCGGGGGTGTACAGCGCCAAGTCCATGAAACCATCAAAACCAATCCACCCCCCGGCCTCAAGAATCGTCTGGCGGATGTGGTGCGCGAGCGCGCTCGTTAAACTGTGGGCTGTTGTCATAGCCTGGAATTGTCCCCGAATGTCTCACCCCGTCACATCACAGCCTGCCGCAGCCCTGGTTCAGCGCACCGTTTTGGTGACCGGCGCGGCCAAACTGCTGGGCCGCGAGATCGCCCTGAGCCTGGCCAGCGCCGGCTGGCGGGTGGCCGTGCATTACCGTGACTCGGTCGAGGAGGCGCGTCGAACGGTGGCCGATTGCAACAAGTTGTCTGGCGGTTGCGCCTCGTTTCGCGCCAATCTGGCCAATGAGACGGCGGTGCGCAACCTGCTGCCGGGTGTGATTGGGGCCATGGGCCAGGTTGATGCTGTTGTCAACAGCGCGTCCACGTTTGAGCACGACACGGCTGCGACCTTCAGCTTTGCTGCCATGGAAAAACACCTGCGCGCCAACACCGGCGCCGCCATTTTGCTGAGCCAGGCATTACACACGCATCTGCTCACGCGCGAGGGCGCGACCGGCGCGGTGGTGAACCTGCTGGACCAAAAGCTCTGGAATTCAAATCCTGACTTCACCAGCTACACCCTGTCCAAGGCCGCGCTGGAATCGGCCAACACCATGCTGGCGTTGGCGCTGGCACCGCGCGTGCGGGTGGTGGGGGTGGCTTCAGGGCTGTTGCCCCTGGGGCGCATGTCGACCGCCGCCGATGTGGCCGCCACGGTGGCTTTTGCACTTGAAAACCGGTCCATCACCGGCACCACGCTGCTGGTCGATGGTGGCCAGCATCTGCTGAAGTCTGCGCCCAACGTCGCGCCGCTGTAAAGCCGGCCGCCTTCTCATTTACCTATTTCACACACCATGACCTCTTACACCAGCAGCCACACGCTGGGCCAGCAAACCCTGACGCTGACCGGCCTGCGCTTTGACGCCAATCTGGGCATTCTTGAAACCGAAAAAGCCGCCCCGCAACCGATCCAGGTCGATGCCGAGCTGAGCCTGGGGCACCAGCCCCTGCTGCCCGCAGACGATGACATCATGCATGTGCTGGACTACCGCAAGGTGCGCAAAATCATCATCGACGAATGCACCGCCGAGCACGTCAACCTGCTGGAGACCCTGATTGGCAAACTCGCCAACCGGCTCATGCAGTTGCCGGGTGTGAAGGGTGTGCGCGTCAAGATTGCCAAGCTGGAGATTTTTGTCGACTGCGAAGTGGCTATTCGGATTGAAACCGGCCAGTGGCACGAGGATTGAACCCATGAATGCAATTTGGACCGACAACGAAACTGACTCTGATTCTGTAGGGCGGGTTTCAACCTGCCATGACAATGTCAGACTGAAGTCTGACCTACAAAGTGCAGGCGGCCGTGAGACCGTGCATCAGCCAAAAATCGAGCGGGAAATTCACAAGCTCGAAAAACGCCTGTGCCGCCAGGTTGGCCAGGCCATCATTGACTTCAACATGATCGAAGAGGGCGACCGGGTCATGGTTTGCGTGAGCGGTGGCAAAGACAGCTACGGGCTGCTCGATATTTTGCTTAAATTGCAAAAGCGCGCCCCGATCAACTTCGAGATCATTGCCGTCAACCTGGACCAGAAACAACCGGGCTTTCCGGCGCACATCTTGCCCGAGTACCTGGCCAAGCTCGGCATCGAGTTCCACATCGAAACCCAGGACACCTACAGCATTGTCAAAAAAGTGGTGGCCGAGGGAAAAACCATGTGCAGCCTGTGCAGCCGGCTGCGCCGCGGCATTTTGTACCGGGTGGCCGACGAGCTCAAGATTACCAAGATTGCGCTCGGTCACCACCGTGACGACATGCTGGCGACCTTCTTTCTCAACATGTTCTTTGGCGGCAAACTCAAGGGCATGCCGCCCAAGCTGGTGAGCGACGACGGCGGCCACATCGTGATCCGGCCGCTGGCCAACGTGGCCGAAAAAGACCTGACACGCTGGGCCGCACACCGCGAATTTCCGATCATTCCCTGCAGCCTGTGTGGTAGCCAGGAAAACCTGCAGCGCCAGCTTATTGGCCAGATGCTGCGTGACTGGGAAAAGCAGTACCCGGGCCGCACCGAGACCATGTTCACGGCACTGCAAAACGTGGTGCCCTCACATTTGATGGATGTCAATCGCTACGACTTCAAAAACATCAAAATCACGGGACAGGCCGATGTGGATGGCGACAAGGTCTTTGACGAAGAAGCGTTTCCGTTGCCCAAGGTGGCGGGATTGCAAGTGGTGCAGCTTTGAACCGGTGAGGAAAATATGTCTATTGTTAAAACGGCGCGTGCAGCCCTGCTGATAGGGGTCTTCCTACTCTCGGGCTGCGCCAGCGTGCGCCTGGTTGACACCCAGGTCAGCAGCTTTGCGCCGCAGGTGATCGCGGCCGGTGCCAATTACCAGTTTGAACGTCTGCCCTCGCAACTGGCAGACCCGGTGAATCAAACAAAGCTGGAAAAGCTGGCCGAGCAGGCCCTGGCCAAGGTGGGCTTGAAGCGTCAAAACAACGCGCCCTTGCGGGTGCAGGTGAGCGCGGTGCAGCGCCAGGAAAACAGCCTGAATCAGAGCGGGGTGGGGATCGGCTGGGGTCTGGGTTGGGTCATGGGGCATGGAGAGTTGAGTGTGGGCAGTTCGGGCGCGATGTTTCCGTGGATGGCAGTGCAAACCACTTATTGGCGCCAGGTCAGTCTGATCATGCGCAACGCCTCGGGCGCGGTGGTGTTTGAGAGCCATGCAAGCCACGAGGGCGTCTGGCCTGACAGTGAGGTAGTGCTGGCAGCCATGCTGGACGCGGCGCTGCAGGGCTTTCCAACACCCCCGGCGGGGGTGCGCCGGGTCAACATTGAAATTCCTAATTAATCAGTTGAGGACAGAGCTGGCTCACTTCGTGTAACTGCGGTCCGTCCCACAAATTTCTAAAATGTTGGGGACAGAGCTGGTTCACTTCGTGTAACTGCGGTCTGTCCCACAAAAAATCATGTTAGCTACCCGCATCATTGCCATCCGCCACGGAGAAACAGCCTGGAATGTCGACACCCGGCTGCAGGGACACCTCGACATTGCGCTCAACCCCAAAGGCCTCTGGCAGGCGGAGCAGGCGGCACGCGCGCTGGCTGACGAGCCCATTGCGGCCATCTACGCCAGCGACCTGCTGCGCGCCTGGCATACCGCCCGCGCTATTGCGCAAACCACAGCGGCGCCCTTGGTCGCCAGCCAAAATTTGCGCGAACGCTGCTTTGGCAGCTTTGAGGGCATGACCTATGCCGAGCTTGAATCACATTGGCCGCTTGAGGCGCAGCGCTGGCGCCTGCGTGAGCCCGATTGGGCACCCCCCGGTGGCGAATCGCTGCTGGCCCTGCGTGCGCGCATTTCAGGCGCCGTGGATGCTTTTGCCGCACAACATGTTGGCGGACAAATTGTGCTGGTCGCTCACGGTGGCGTGATGGACGTGTTGTACCGTCTGGCCACCGGCCAGGAATTACACGCCCCGCGCACCTGGCAGCTGGGCAATGCCGCCATCAACCGCCTGTTGTGGACCGCCAACGGACTCACCCTGGTAGGCTGGGGCGATACCCGTCACCTGGAAGAAGCCACGCTGGACGAGGGCAGTGCCTGATGTGTGGGGTGTTTGTCGGGCGGACTTCAGTCCGCCATGGTCGACTGAAGTCGACCCTATCAAAATTCAGATTCTTTCACGGTAACATGCCCGCCTTTGCTTACCAATTTATGGAGAATGTCCGTGCAGCTCGTTTGTCTTGACCTCGAAGGTGTTCTTGTTCCCGAAATCTGGATCGAATTTGCCAAGCGCACCGGCATCCCGGAACTTTCACGCACCACCCGCGACGAGCCCGATTACGACAAGCTGATGACTTACCGGCTGGCGCTGCTCAAGACCCACAAACTGGGCCTGCCCGACATTCAAAAGGTGATCTCCGAGATGGGACCGATGGCCGGTGCCCGCGACTTTCTTGATGCACTGCGGCGCGACTACCAGGTCATCATCCTGTCGGACACTTTTTACGAATTTGCCATGCCGCTGATGGCCCAGCTCAACATGCCGGTGCTGTTTTGTCACAAGCTCGAAGCCGATGCCGACGGTTTTCTGGTGAACTACCACCTGCGCATGGCCAACCAGAAAAAAGAAGCGGTGCAGCGTTTCCGCGAATTGCAGTTCCACGTGATTGCCGCGGGTGACTCCTACAACGACACCGCCATGCTGGCCGAGGCCAACGCCGGCATTTTGTTCCACCCGCCGCAAAACGTGATCGACGAGTTTCCGCAGTTTCCGGTGACGATGAACTACACCGAGCTACGCGCTCAGATCGATCGGGCTGCCAAGGCTTGATAGCTGCGCGCTAAGGTGTCTCAAACTGCCCGGCATTCTTGCCTTTGAAGGGGGCATAAAAGGCCTTGATTTGCACCATGTCGGCCTCAACGTCGCCGGTGGGCACAAAAATGGGCCCCAGGCCGCTGATCTTGCGCTGGTAGTCCATGTAGGCCATCACGATCGGCACCTGCGCCGCTGTCGCAATGTGATAGAAGCCGGTTTTCCAGTAGCGCGTTTTGCTGCGTGTGCCCTCAGGGGGCACGATCAGTTGCAAGGCACCTTCGGCGACCTGAATGGCTTGCGCCGAGGCCTGCACCAGGTTGTTGGTTTTTGAGCGGTCCACCGCAATACCGCCGAGCCAGCGCATCACCGGTCCGAACGGAAAGCGAAATAGGCTGGCCTTGCCGATCCAGTAAATGTTCAGGCGCAACACAAAGGCCACCATCAGGGTGTAGGGGAGGTCCCAGTTGCTGGTGTGGGGGGCGGCAATGAGCACGCATTTTTGCGCCTGTGCGGGCAAGGTGCCTTGCACTTGCCAGCCGGCCAGCTTGAGATAAACCACGGACAAGGCGCGCAGCAGGGCGTTGACGATGGGCGTCGAAAAAATGGTTCGGTGCATGGCTGAAACGGTGGCGTTAAAAACGTCCAGCGGCCCAAAACAGGCACCAAACGGCGGTCTTCCCCGGGCCAAATTATCACTTATATGCCCAGGTCCATCGCGGTTTGCAACTGCGCTCGGGGGGCGTCATGGCGCAGTCCGGCCTGATGTTCGGCCAAGGGCATCAGTGAACCCACGCGCACCCCCAGCAGGCGCAGGCGCTGCTGTAGCGGTGCCCGTTTGAGGCAAAGGCCGGCGTGGTGGCGAATGGTGGCGGCATCAAAGGTGTGGTCAGGCAGTGTCAGGTCGCGCGTGACACTCTTGAAGTTATCAAAGCGCAGCTTGATGCCAATGGTCTTTCCCACAAAGCCCTTGCGTGCCAGGTCTTGCGCCACCTGTTCGCACAGGCGGGTAAAAATGGCACCCAGCTCGGCTTTGTCACGCACCGCGTGCAGGTCGCGCTCGAAGGTGGTTTCACGGCTGATGGACACGGGTTCGCTGTCCAGCACCACGGGTCGGGTGTCGACGCCATGGGCGGCATCAAACATCCAGGCGCCGGTTTTCTGGCCAAAGTGGTCCATCAGCCAGTCCTGCTCTTTTTGGGCCAGTTCGCCGATGGTATGAATGCCCAGTTGCTGCAATTTTTCATCGGCCTTGGGGCCAATGCCGTTGATCTTGCGGCAGGCCAGCGGCCAGATTTTACCCTCCAGATCGTCTTCAAAAACAATGGCAATGCCGTTGGGTTTGTTGAATTCGCTGGCCATCTTGGCCAGCAGTTTGTTGGGCGCCACGCCCACCGAGCAGGTCAGCCCGGTGGCGTCAAAAATGGCTTTCTGGATCAGCCGTGCCAGCACCCGGCCGCCTTCACGCTGGCCGCCTGGCACTTCGGTGAAGTCAATGTAGACCTCATCAATGCCGCGGTCTTCCATCAGCGGCGCAATCTCCAGGATGATGTCTTTGAAGGCGCGGGAATAGTGCCGGTAGGCGGCAAAGTCGACCGGCAGCAAAATCGCCTGAGGGCAGAGCTTGGCGGCTTTCATCAGCCCCATGGCCGAGCCGATGCCAAATTGGCGCGCCGCATAGGTGGCGGTGGTAATGACGCCGCGCCCGCTGTAGCCTTGCAGCCGGGGAAAGTCGGCTACCGGAATTTTGTGCAGGGGGTGCTCGCCCTGTGCTGCCTTGAGGTCTTCGTCCTGCGGCCTGCGCCCGCCGCCAATGACCACCGGCAGCCCTTTGAGCTGGGGATAGCGCAACAATTCCACAGAGGCATAAAACGCGTCCATGTCCAGGTGGGCAATACGGCGCAGGTGAGGGGAGGGTGGGACACTCATGGCGCTATGATTTTCGCGGCAACCAGGGCCGGTTTGTTGTTGTGTCGGGCCCAATCTGGAATAAAGTAGCCCGGCTGCGTGTTTCTTTGGTGAGTCAGGTCAAAATAATGCCAGGCCATTCAGGTTAAGCTCTGCGATATTGCTTCATCAGCCCGGATTATTTGTCAATAGGTGGTTTCATGGATAAGCATTTTTTGAGTACGCTGTTTTCGCCTGCCTCGATTGTGGTGTTTGCTGGCAAGCCCGAAGAGCCCGAGTTGCTCACCACGCAGGCGCGTGTTTTGCACCAGGCCATCACAGCCCAGCGCTTTACCGGCAAATTGATTTTTCTGGACATTCACGCCAGTGGCACCCTGGCCGACCTGGCCGCAGTGAATGCCGACCTGGCCATCATTGCGCTGCCGCCTGCCGAGGTTGCTGCTGCGCTGGAAATTGCCGGGCGCATCAAATGCCGTTCGGCCCTGGTGATCTCGACCGGCATCGACGCAGCCCTCGCGGCTGATCTGCACAAAATGGCGACCCGGGACGGCATTTACCTGTTGGGCCCCAACAGTCTGGGCTTTCAGCGGCCACACCTGCAGCTCAACGCCAGTGTGGCGGGGGACATCGCCGCGCTGGGGCCGCTGGCGCTGGTGTCGCAGTCGGGCGCGTTGACGTCATCGATTCTGGACTGGGCCAAAAAGAATGCCGTGGGCTTCTCTACAGTGGTGTCCCTTGGGCCCAATACCGCGGTGGACATGGCCCAGGTGCTGGATTTTCTGGCCTCGGACGCCAAGACCCACAGCATCGTGATTTATATGGAGGGCATCACCAATGCCCGGCGCTTCATGAGCGCGCTGCGTGCGGCGGCCAACGCCAAGCCGGTGGTGGTGCTCAAGGCCGGGCGCAGGCCGGCCAGCAATCAGGCGGCCCTGACCCATTCGGGAACCATCGTCGGGACCGACGACGTGTTTGACGCCGCGCTGCGGCGTGCGGGTGCGGTGCGGGTGCGTTCGTTTGTGGCGCTGTTCTCGGCGGCCAAGTGCCTGGCCTCGCGCTACAAGCCTGTGGGCAAGCGCCTGGCCATCATCACCAACGGCGGCGGGCCGGGCGTGCTGGCGGCTGATTGGGTGAGCGAAATCAATCTGGAACTGGGGCGGCTCACGCACGAGCAGGCGCTGGCCATCAAGCAGCAAATGCCGGCGTTGGCCACCCTGGCCGATTTGATCGACGTGTCCGAAGACGCCGGGCCGGAGCATTTCCGTCTGGCCATTGAAACCGTCAGCAAAGCGCCCCAGATTGACGGCATTTTGGTCATTTACTCGCCAAAAATGGGTGCCGATGGTGATGCTGTGGCCCGTGCCATGGCCGACTTCAACCGCCATGTCAGCAAGCCGTTGCTGACCTGCTGGATGGGTGATGCCACGGTGGGAGATGCCCGCAAAATTTTGAATGACGCCGCCATTCCCACCTTTCGTACCCCGGAGGCGGCGGTGGGCGCGTTTGGCAACATTGCCTCGTTCTACCGAAACCAGCAACTGCTGCAGCAAACTCCGCCGCCGCTGTCAGACTTGTGGCAGCCGGATGTGGAAGGTGCGCGCCTGCTGATCGAGAGTGTGCTGGCTGAGCGCCGCAAGGTGCTCACCGAGATGGAGTCCAAGGCGCTGCTGGCGGCCTTTCATATCCCGGTGACCAAGACCATCCTGGCGCGCAGCGCCAATGAAGCCATCATGATCGCCACCCAGCTGGGTTTCCCGGTGGCGCTCAAGATTGACTCGCCGGACATCAGCCACAAGTCCGACGTGCAGGGCGTGGCACTCAACATTTTGAACGCCACCAGTGTGCGCGACACCTACCTCGCCATGATCCAGGCGGTGTCCAAATTGATGCCTAACGCGCGTATCAATGGGGTCACGATCCAGAACATGGCCAACCTGAAGCGCGGCCGTGAGGTCTGCGTGGGCCTGGTCACTGACGAGCCCTTTGGCCCGGTGATTGCCTTTGGTGCCGGTGGCACCATGATTGAACTCATCAACGACCGCGCCATGGAACTGCCGCCGTTGAACCAGTTTTTGGCGCGCCGCCTGATTGAGCGCTCGCGCGTGGCTGAAACCCTGGGCGTGTGGCGTGGTGCACCGGCGGTCGACATGGAGGCGCTGGAGCAGATTTTGCTGCGTGTCTCGGAAATGGTGTGTGAACTGCCGCAACTGCGCGAAATGGACATCAATCCCATCATCATCGACGAGTCCGGTGCGCTGGCGGTGGACGCTCGCATTGTGGTGGACAACGCCGCGCCCTCGGCGCGCCATTACAACCACCTGGCTATTTTGCCGTACCCGTCGCAGCATGAGCAGTTGTGCCCGCTGGCCGGTGGCGGCGAGTACATCGTGCGCCCGGTGCACCCCGACGATGCCACCATGCTGCAAGCCTTTGTGCGCAGCCTGTCGCCCGAGAGCCGTTATTTCCGCTTTGTGTCGAGCATGCAGGAGCTGCCGGCCACCATGTTGTCACGCTTCACGCTGATTGACTATGACCGTGAAATGGCGCTGGTAGCGCTCATCACCGAAGAAGTCACCGACGCGCAAGGCCAGACCACCGAGGCCACACGCATCATTGGTGTGTCGCGCTACATCACCAACCCGGACCGCGCCAGCTGCGAGTTCTCGCTGGTGGTGGCCGACGAGTTCAAGGGCCGCGGCCTGGGTTCACGGCTGATGCTGTCGATCATGGACTTCGCCCGAGAAAAAGGCCTGACCGAGATCGAAGGCCTGGTGCTGGCCAACAACCCCAACATGCTCAAACTCATGAAGGGTCTGGGCTTTGCCGTGAAGTCGTTCCCGGAAGACCCGGACTTCAAGCTGGTGACGCACCATTTGCAGTTGGTTTGAGTTGGGCAGCCACCCCGTGGTGGATAGCGGCCGGACCGAATCACATTGCCGGTTGCTTCAGCCTGCTCAGACCACTGCCGCAGCATGGGTGTAACATTTCTTGGGGCAAATCTTCGAGCAGGCGGTACAACCAATACATAACTCCTGGTGTGCCACGGTCATCACCTTCTTTTCGTATTCTTCATCATCGTCGTCATCGTCAATGTTCACGGCGATACGCTCGCCATCTTCGGTCAGGCCGACGAGTTCAAGAACGCCGCGTGGGCAGACCTTGAAACAACGGCCGCAGCCGATGCATTTTTGATCATCGAGTGATGCGACAAAGGTAGGCGTCCAGGTCTCGCCGCTGGGCAGCGTCACGCTAAAAGTGTGGCTCATGTCATGTTTCTCCGCCGGTCCCTGGTCAAACCCCTGCCGCCACGGCCGCCTTGCGCGCGTCCATCAACATGGCATGCGCTTCGTGACAACGTTGCGCCACCTGCAGAATCATTTCCCAGTTGGTGGGCAATTCTTCGGACAGGTCATGCAGGTCCATCTTGGCCTGGGTGGCTCGGGAATTGAGCTTTTTCAGGCGCGCCTTGAGTTCTTCGGTATCGGTGCTCATGGTCAGGCTCCGTATTGCGCCACAGCGGGGTAGCTGCGGATCATGCTGACGGCCTCATCCAGGAATTTGGTGCCGGCATCGGACAACTTGGCCAGCGACGAAAAACCAAAGCGATGCACGTCGCGCAGTTGTTTGTTGACCACCACCAGGCGACCGGCGATCAAGACCATGCGGCCAAAGCCTTCATGGCTCATTTTCATCATGGGTGAGACCATTTGACCGGTTTCCCGCTCAACGGCGACCGCAATCGCGTTGTAGAAAATCTCAAGATGCCACAGGGTTTCCGGGTCCGGGTCACCCAGGATCGGCAAGGCACGCCGTTCTTCGGCGGTGTGGATGTAGGGTTTGAGCAACTGCAGGTCGCTCTTGTTGTCCCAGGTGCCGTTGATGTCCTGCGCGCGAAGTTGCTTGATGAGCTGCTGCACAAACGGCATGGAAAGATACGTCTCGTCACTGACCGGAGTGGTGGTCGGTTCAAGGGTTGCGGATTCTGTCATTGGGTTACCTCGTCGTCTTCAAAGTCAAAAGAACGTTCGCCGTCCTTGGCCAGCGCCTTGCGCAGCCAGGGCGGAGGCGTGCCTTGCAGCACGACTTGCAGCTTGTCAAGAATCTCGGCAATCGATTCGGGCTGGGGCACCTTGATGGGGTGGATCTTCATGGCCACGACACGGGCTGCGCCCGAGCCACCGATGGCTGCCACGTAAACGATGGCGCAGTCCTTGATGGCTTCGAGCTTGGGGGCGAGCTTGTCTTCGTCGCCGTCTTCTTCCAGCTTGTCGCCAAATTCAAAACTCTCGATAAAGTGATGCCCCGTGGGCGACACGTCGTACACAACGATGCTTTTGGCCCAGCCAAAATGCGCGTCAACGCGCTCTTTGTCCTGGGTAGCGAAGGCGATTTTCATAAGGCACTCCTGGTTTTGGGTTGAGGTGTTTTAAAGGGTCAGGCACTGGCCGCTGCCACGGTTTCCTGGTAACGCGCTGAGGCCTGTATCTGGTCCGGTTTGGCCTGCGCCACAGCCGATGCCGCACGCAAGGCCTCGGGCGTGAGCGGCCAGTCGGTGGCGTGGTGATGGCCAATTTGCGCAATCATCAGATTGGCAATCTCAAAGATCAGCGCCATGGTGCCGCGGTAGCCCACCTGGCAACGGTGCGCGTTGCCAATGCGGTCAAACACCGGGAAACCGATGCGCAACAAGGGCTTGTTCAGGCGCTCTGCCGCCTGGCGACCGTGCGAGTGGGTGATCAACAGGTCGCAATCTGCCGCGCTGCGCTCAAAGTCTTCCAGGTCGCCCAGAATCACGGTGGTGGCCGGTAACCGTGCGTGGGAGGCTGACTTGGTGGTGCTGACGCAGCAGTGCAGCTCGGCGCCCATCTCATGCAGCAGGCTGCCCACGGCCAGCAACAAGTCGGGCTCGGCGGCAATGGCCACCTTGATACCGCCGGTGTAGAAGTGGCCGTCCAGCATGGCGTCGAGCAACTGGCTGCGCTGGCGCCGGTATTTGGCGGGGACCGGTTGCCCCGAAACCTGTGCCAGACGTTGCAGAAGGCGGTCGTTGACTTCCAGCCCGGTCAAGCGGTCAAAAATTTCCAGTGGTGTACCGGCAATGTTTTGCAGCGCCTCGGCTGCCTCCCGGGTTTGTTCACCCACACCCAGCGTGAGGGCCGAGGCGCCTGCGGCCCGAATCTGTTCCAGTGTCGTGCCGCCCAAGGTGGTGCCGCGCCAGTCAGGCGCAATGTGGCCGTCGAGTGAGCCGGAGATATCGGGCAGCACAATGCATGAGAGGCCAAAGGCTTCGATGATCTCGCGCAGTTCATCAATGTCAGCCGGTGCCAGGTGGCTGCCCGGCAGCAGGGTGACTTGCCTGGCATTGACCGGCAGGGGCTTGACCAGTGTCTTGACGATGGCGGTCACCGCATGGCTGTAGCCGTCTTCAAACCCGCCCACGTAATCGGGGGTAGATACGTAGATGATCTCGGTGTCATCGAGCTCTGGCTTGCGCTTGCGCACGGTGACGATGTAGCCGTCCACATCGTCACCTTTGGTTTCCGTCAGGCCGGTGGAGCAGATGGCTATCACGCGGGGCGCGGCACGTTTGCGGATGTTCAGCAAAGCCGCTTCGATATTGTCGTAGCCCCCCAGAATCGAGGTCACCTCGTTCATGGCCGTGGTTTGCAGCGGAATGGCTTCCTTGAAGTGGCGCACCAGCAGCACCAGGCCAAACGAGGTGCAGCCTTGCGAGCCATGCATCACCGGCATGCAGGCGTCAAGCCCCAGAAAGGCAAAACTGGCACCCAGCGGCTGGCTCATCTTGAGCGGATTCACCGCACAGGCTTTTTTGGATTCAACGACGCTGGCCATGATGGATTACTCGGGTTAGGTTTTGCGGGGTATCAGCTCGGCACTTCTTCAGGTGTCAGCCCTATGGACTTGGCAGCCACTTCCGTCAGGTAATCCATGGGTTGCGCGCTGGGCAGCACCGCACCCAGGGTTTCGCCGTCATCACCCCAGGGGGCCGGTATGCGTACCTGCTGCCAGACCGGGTTGTAAATGGCGCGGTCTATCTCGCGCACCAGTTCCACCATGCCTTCATAACCGCCATAGGGGTGGTAACGCTCCTGGTTGATGTCCAGCCAGGGCATGCGCGCCTTGAGCGCGACAAACTGCGAGCGCCCGCCCGAGAGCATGATGTCGGCGCGGGCATCACGCAGCATGTTGTACATCTCGCGCGGGGTCATGTCGTCGATCATGTGGGCATCGTCGCCCATGATCTCCTTGATCTTTTCCTTGTCTTCCTTGGTGCTTTTCTTGATGCTGGTGCCCACAATTTCCATGCCGCCTTCTTGCAACGCTGCCACCACCGACCAGGACTTGACCCCGCCGGTAATCAGCAGCACCCGCTTGCCCTGCAGCCGCTGCTTGTACTCTGCAATGCGTAGCCAGGCGCGGGCTTCTTCAACTTCAATCAGGCGCTCGGTACGGTCCAGCAAATCATCCGGCGCGCCCTGCTTGACCAGCAATTTGGCAATCTGGCGCAGCGTGTCACTCATGTCGCCAATGCCGTAGAACGAACCTTCAAAATAGGGAATGCCCCAGCGCTGCTCCATCTTGGTGGCGATGTTGATCATCGACTTGGAGCACACCATCATGTTCACTTTGGCCCGGTGCGCGCTGGCGACTTCGTTGTAACGCCCGTCACCCGAGATACACGACAGGATGCGGATGCCCAGCGCATCCAGCAGCGGCTTGACTTGCCACAGTTCACCCACCAGGTTGTATTCACCAATGATGTTGATGTCGTACGGCGTGGTGAACTCGGGCTCCACCGTGCCGATCACGTAGTCCAGCAGCGCCTCGGCGCCGAGCTTGTTGCCCAGGTTCTTGGGGCCGGCAAAACCGGGCGCGTTGACTGGAATGATGGGCTTGCCGAACTTCTCGGTGGCGCGCTGGCACACCGCCTCGATGTCGTCACCAACCAGAGCAGTCACGCAGGTCTGGTAAACAAAGACCGCAGGCGGGTTGTACTTTTCAATGATCTCGCGGATCGACTTGAACAGGCGTTTTTCACCGCCATAAACGACGTCCAACTCGTTGATGTCGGTGGTGAAGCCGCTGCGGTAAAGCTGCGGACCGGACGAGCCGCTGTGCCGGTTGTCCCAGGAGTTGCCCTCGCAGGCAATCGGCCCATGCACCAGGTGCGCCACGTCGGCGATGGGTTGCAGCGCAATCTTGGCGCCGTCAAAGGCGCAGCCACCGGCGGCCGCGCCGGGTGAGAGCTGCTTGGTGCAGCCCTTCTTGCGTTCCTTCTCGCTTTTCCCCTGGTTCTTGTCGCAACCAGGTTCCTCAAACACTTCGGCGATCTTGGCCTTGAGTGAGACTGACATGGAAGACTCCTGATAGGGTGGGTAGTCTTCTCATTGCAATTTGGGTGCCAGGCCAAAACCCGGCCTTTTCAGCGCTTCTGGCGGGGTATGGCCGCTGCTGGCGCGGCGTTTTAGTCGGTTTGTCGGGATTGCGACAAGCGGTTTGCGACAGAACGGGGGATGAGAGGCCTTTGGGTGATCCCTTTGACTTCGATTCAATAAGTCGAAGTCGAAGTGCGAGCTGACCCTCAACCCGTCGTCAATTAAAGGCGATTATTTTCATACCGCCGCAATCACTGAAAACTCAACGAGTAGACTGTCAGTTGCCAAAGCGGCTTGAACCGTGGTTCTGGCGGGGGCAGCATCACCAATAAGCCAGTTCTCCCAACACTCGTTCATCTTGCTGAAGTCAGCCATTGACTTCAAATGAACCGTCACAGAAAGAATTCGACCTCGATGTGAACCGACTTCGGCCAGCAGGGAGTCGACGCGGGCAAGTGCCTCATTGGTCTGACCTTCAATGCTCGTTATGTTGGCGCCACCTGCAGTTTGCCCGCATAAGTAAATCAGCCCACCGTGTTCGACAATTTTGCTCATGCGCGGGCCGGTGTGGTGACGATGTATTTCTTGATTCATGTTCTAGGTTCCACAAGTTGTCTTACTGGACATTGATGCAAGCGATGCCAAGGGTATCGGCTTAAGCGGAGTCCGAATGTGATAGGCCCCGACTTGGTCAGGCAACTTGCCTAGCTCGTTTGCCAAGACTTGCGTCACGGCAAGCCCGCACATTCGACCCTGGCACGGGCCCATGCCACAACGGCTAAAAAACTTGGTCTGGTTGGGCCCCTGGCAACCCAAGCGCGCCATTTCGCGCACCCGGCCAGCGGTGACTTCCTCACAGCGACATACGATAGTTTCATCCGCAGGCACATTGATCCACTGGGGTGGGCGGTACAACGCTTCAAGAAAAGGTCGAATGCGCAGTTGCTTGGCCAGTGCTGTTCGAGCACGAGTGGCGCGTTGCCCTCGCTCTGAACTATTGATTCGTTGCAATGCATGAGCAGCGCCGATGGCCGCAATCTCGCCACTGGCCTCGGCCGCGATCGCGCCAGTGATTGAGGCGCCATCCCCGGCGATGCGAAAGCCGGCGAGAGAGGTCTCACCCCACTCGTCAACATTCGGGCGCCACGCAAGCTGGTTCCTGTCCCACGTGTGTGCTACCCGCATCAAGCGGCTGATCTGGGTATTGGGTACGACGCCATGGTGCAGCAGCACAACGCTGCAATCTATGTGGCGCTGCTGGCCGTTGGTAATAAAGCTAACCCCCTCAACGCGTTCCCGACCATCAATCCGCAGTTGGGTGGCTTGCGTAAACCAGGGCACACCCGCTTTGCGTAGGCGCCATATCATGCGCAAACCTTTAGCGAGATAAGTAGGCGTGGAAATTGCCCCCATCACGTGGTTCATAGCGGCACCGCGGTTGCTATCGGGAGAGGTCTCGACAATACCTGCGACTGTGGCACCAGCTTCAAGCAACTGGCATGCCACCAACAATAATAGTGGACCGCCCCCGACCAGCAGAACCGGGCCGGATGGCACCGCGCCTGCGCTCTTAAGCGCAATCTGCGCAGCCCCCGCGTTCAGAACACCAGGCAAAGTCCAACCCGGCATCGGGGATGCGCGCTCCATTGCGCCAGTTGCAGCAATGAGCTGAGGGGCGCGCAACTGAAATGATTTCCCGTCATGCTGGACACTAACGGTCAGATCGCGTGCCACATCCCAAACCATTGCACCATAGTGAACCTCAACACCGGATAGTTGAAGGCGGTCAGCAAGCGTCCGGCCGTGCGTGTAGTCGGGTCCGAGCAGCGTGGCGACCTTTGGATCAACAGCTGTGACGTTGCGATAGATTTGGCCACCGGCGCGAGGCTGTTCGTCGAGCAAGACGGTTTTCATGCCGATCGAAGCAGCTGTTAACGCCGCAGACATGCCGGCTGGACCGGCCCCAATAATGACTAAATCATGCGTCATGTTTTGGCCTCTGCACGGCGGGCACCGACCTGCAAGCGCAGTTGCATCCCCTCACGCACCTCGACCATGCAGGCCTGCACATTTTGTTGTCCATCGACCTCAATCAAACAATCGAAACATGTCCCCATCAGGCAAAGCGGGGCCCGGGGTTGACCCGATACAGGGGTTTGACGAAAGGCAAAGACGCCGGCGTTCATCAGGGCGATGGCCAGTGTGTCGCCCTCGCGGGCGGTAATGGCTTTGCCCTGAAGTTGAACGGTTACTGCCCTGCTGGCTGTAGTGGATTCGATGGGTCTAAACATGAAAGCGCTCTGCGTTGAAGCTGTTAATGAGGGGGGGCTTGGTTCCACCACGAATCCAATCGGCGATGACGCCCGCATGCTGTGCGGCAAGCGTAATGCCGCTGTGGCAAGATGCCACGAAAGCACCTGGGCAAGTGCTGGAACTCTGGTAAATCGGAAAGCCATCCGGACTCATAACGCGCAGCGCGCCCCAGGTTCGGACGACGTTGACATCCTTGAGTAGCGGGAAGTAGCGCACTGCACGGTCCGCAATTTCCGACAACTGTGTGATGGTGGTTCCCTCGTCCAATCCGACGTCCTCGTGGGAAACACCAATCTGAACCACGCCTTCGCCCGTCTGCCGCACGGTCAATGAGGGATGCCGCAAAAAAGGCTGGAGGCGCTCCGTTACCAGTATTTGACCGCGATTGGGCTGGACTGGCGCCTCCAGACCCACTTTGGGGGCGAGATGTCGATTACCCAGGCCGGCAGCAAGTACCAATTTCCCGGCCACATAGTCGGAGTCACCCGTGCGGACCCGAAACTCACCGGCACGATAGTCAATATGATCAACATGCACACCGGACAATAGACTTCCGCCTTTATTCTTGAACCCCTGCACGAGCGCATGCAACAGCCGCAGCGGGTTCGCGTGCCCGTCGATCGAGCAAAACGCGGCACCAACAACTTCAGGGCCAACGAATGGTGACAACTCGCGTATTTGCTTGAGGTTCAAAATTTCGCAAGGATAGGTCCCGCCGACCTCCTGACGGATGGTTTCAAGATTTCTTGCGCAGGAGGCCAGTTCTGCGTCGTCAAGACAGAAGGTAAACCCACCAACTTGCGACAATTCCACGTCAACTTCTGTGAGCTCTTGGAGCTCTTGCGCAAAAGTGGGCCATTGTTGTGTGGCAGCGATGCTCCACCGAGCGTAGTCAGGATTACCCATACCCTTGCCTTGAACACGCACGAGCCCGAAGTTGCCCCTTGCCGAACGAATAGCATCGTCATCGCCGTCCAATACTTGGACGCGCTCCCCGGCACGGGCCAGTCCGTAGCCAATTGACATGCCCACCACGCCCCCGCCGATCACCAGTGTGTCGGATTCATGGACCGGCCCCATCATTTACCTCCCAGTACACGGTCGAGACCATAGAAACGGTCTAACACCAGCATCAGGATCAGTGTCAAAAGGATCAGTACCGACGAGACCGACGCGAGCAGCGGATCAATCGTGTTTGCGATGTGGTGGTACATCTTCACTGGCAGCGTTTCTGTGCTCGCAGAGGCGACAAAGACCGACATTGTCAGCTCGTCAAAGCTATTGATGAATGCAATCATCCAGCCGCCAGCGACACCCGGGATGATGAGTGGCAGTTCGATTCGGCGGAACACGGTCCATGCCGACGCACCAAGCGACTGAGCGGCCTGGGCCACGCTTCGATCGAAGCCGGTGGCTGCGGCCACCACCAGTCTTAGTACGTAGGGCAGCACGATAACTGTGTGTGCAGCGGTCAGACCCCACATCGTGCTGGCACCACCCATCTGGGTTAAGAACCGAAGTAATGCGATGCCCAGCACGATATGAGGCACCATTAGCGGGGACAACAACAGTCCCAGCATCGCTTCACGTCCGGCAAAGCGATTCCACGCAATTGCCATACCGGCAGGGACGGCCAGTATTGTGGCAAGTGTCGCGGCAGCTGCTGCCAGCCCCACGCTACGCCAGAAAGCGGCAATGAAATCCGGCTCATCCAGAATGGCCAAGTACCAACGCAATGATGCACCGTCAAAAGGCATTGAAATGTAGCCCTTGTCGGTAAAGGACACCAGGACCACCATCGTTAATGGCGCAAGCATGAAGATTGCAAAAATCCAGTGAAAAACCAGCAGGGGGATAGGTGTGCGGTTCATGAGAAAACCTGTTTGTATTGACGTTCAATCAACCGGTTCATTCCTAACGAAACGGCAAGAACGATGATGACCAGCACCACAGCCAGCGCGGCACCCAGTGGCCAATTGAGATTACCCAGAAATTCATCGTAAATCGTTGTCGGCACAACTTTGAGTCGGCGACCGCCGATGATTGCTGGCGTAGCGAACGCGCTTGCCGCCAAGGCGAACACAATCAATCCGCCAGACAACACACCAGGTATGACTTGCGGAAAGACGATGCGCCGCAATACGGTGGGTAGAGAAGCACCGAGTGACGCCGCCGCTTGCTCGGTTGCCCGGTCAAGCTTTTGCAGCGAAGTCCATACCGCGAGGACCATAAATGGGACCAGCACATGTACCAGGGCCACAACGACGCCAGTGAATGTGTACATCATCTTGATCGGTTCGGAAACCACTCCGATGCTGAGCAAAATCTTGTTAATCACGCCCTCGTTACCAAGAAGGACTGCCCAACCGAGCGTGCGAACCACGACAGAAATCAGCAGCGGACCGAGAACGATCACCATGGATACGGCACGCCACCGGGACGATAGTCGGCTGAGAACATATGCCTCTGGTACACCGATTGCAATACAAATTGCAGTGACAAGGAAGGCCATCCCAAATGTGCGCGCGAAGATCGCATGAAAATAATCGTCCCGCGCGATATCAGCATAATTGGCCAAAGTTAACCCGTCCCCTACGCCGCCACCTGGCAGGAAGGGGTACATACTCAGTGACAGTGTCAGAACCAAGGGCAGGGCCACAAAAGCCAACATCACCAAGATACCGGGCGCCGTGAGCCAGTAAGGTAATAGATTGCGCACGTTTGTCATAGGGTCACCTCTCTGGGAACGATATGGGCGTCCGCAGCAGCCCAAGTCACCCCCACGTCATCACCTTCGGCTGCTTTCGGAAGTCCATTGTTGGCGTGCGTCAGCTGCAGGGTGCCGAGTTTTGTATCGATCTGAAAAAGCCAGTGGTTTCCAAGAAATACCCGCGCGCTCACAGTGCCACGAATAAGGGCGCCATCATCCGTAAACTCCATTTTTTCGGGTCGAACAATGTAGTCAACTTCACCCGTTATTGCGGGTTCTGGACAGGGAAAACAGTAGTCGTTAACTTTAACGCTGCCACCTACGGCAGTTCCTTCGAAGACATTGGCTTTTCCCAGAAATGTGGAAGAAAACCGTCCATTGGGTCGTTCATACATGTCGAAGGGCCGACCCACCTGTTCAATCTGCCCCTTGTTCATCAGTACAACCCGATCAGCCAGTGTCATGGCTTCCGCTTGGTCGTGGGTGACCATAAGGGTTGTGATCCCGACTCGGCGCTGCAACGCTCGGAGTTCGATCTGCATCTCCTCGCGCAGCTTGGCGTCTAGTGCACCCATTGGCTCGTCAAGTAAAAGCACGGGTGGCTTGATCACCAACGCACGCGCCATCGCCACGCGTTGACGCTGCCCGCCGGAAAGCTCACTCGGAAAACGAGCGGCCATAGGGCCGAGATGCACGAGCTCCAGCGCCTCACCCACTCGCTGGCGTCTCTCGGAGACTGCAATACCGCGCATTTCAAGACCAAACGCAATGTTGTCAGACACTGTCATATGGGGAAACAAAGCATAGCTCTGAAAGACAATTCCCAGCCCGCGTTTGTCGGGTTTTATCCCGGTAATGTCCTTTCCGTCCAGCAATATTTGACCACTGGTTGGCTGGACAAATCCGGCCACCATTTGCAGCGTGGTGGTCTTGCCGCATCCTGAAGGACCCAGCAAACACACGAACTCCCCCTTATTCACCGAGAGGGAGAACTCGGCCACCGCGTTGGCATTGCCATAGCGCTTAACCAAGCCTTGAAGTTTGAGAAAGCTCATTGTTTGCTCAGTGTCAGAGATGTTGAAGAATCAACGCTCGACAGCGCGATTCCAGCGGTTCGTCCATTCGGCGCGCTTGACGTTAATGATGTCGTAATTAGGAGAAATGAGAGCGCCAACTTTCTCGGGGCCAAAAACAACTTTTTTGGCTAGTTCGGGAGAAAGTTGGGTGTTCTTGTTCACAGGACCCCAGGCGACACCTTGGGCGATCTGCCCCTGTGACTCAGCAGACACAACGTGTTGCAGGAACTGCTGCCCAAGCTTGGACTGCGGCGCACCTTCTACCACGCAACCAGCCACCATGATGACGACGGCCCCTTCTTTGGGGTACACGAATTCGACTGGAGCGCCCTGGTCAATGACTGCCTGAACACGGCCATTGCCCCAGACAGCCAGTGCACCCTCACCGGTCTGAAGCATTTGAGACATTTTTCCTGGCGATGGCTCCCAGGCCAACACATTGGGTGCAACTTTCTTGATCATCACGTCGAAACCCGGTTCCATATTGGCCTCGCTACCGCCATTGAGCTTGGACATCATGACCAGCGTCAACAAGCCATATCCATTTGTAATCGGCGGGATGACTACTTTGTCTTTGTATTTCGGATCAGTCAAATCCATCCACGAAGTTGGGGCCTTCCATCCGTTCTTGGCAAAAACTTCCTTGTTGTAGGCGAGGCCGGTCGAAATGAACCCAATACCTACGGACTTATCACCAACCATTCGGGCGTTGGGATAGATTTCCTTGATTGAGCCAGTGTTTTCAACCTTGGCGCACAAACCCTGACCGATGGCTTGATACATCGGACCGTCGTCAATAAGCGCAACAGAGATTTCCTGATTGCCCTTTTGAGCCTGAAGTTTTGCGAGGATGTCGGTCGAGTTTCCAGGCACATAGACCACTTTGGCCCCCGTTTTTGCTTCAAAAGCCGGAATGATCTGCTCTTTGAAAAGTTTCTCAGTCGAGCCGCCGGAGCCGCCAACATAAATCGTCTCGGCCGCTTGAGCAGTGAAGGACGCTGCCAGTGCGACGGTGCCAATGGTGAGAAAGAAATTGCGCATAAATGTCTCCTAATGATTTTGATACAAGGAAAAAGGCATAAGCCAATAGTTAATCAATCCTGATGCAATTGCAGTTTATTTCCCTTTAACTTAATTGAATAGGTAAAATTTGCATCCTGTATATGCCCTAATGTTATGTATGAAACCAGTACTTAATCTCCGTCAAATCGAGGCCTTTCGCGCTGTGATGCTGACGGGAAGTGTTGTAAGTGCGGCGCGTCTAATGAGCGTGACCCAGCCTGGCGTCAGTCGGACGCTGGGTTTGATGGAGGTCCGGTTGGGATACCCTTTGTTTGAGCGACGGGGACGGCGCTTGGTGCCCACCCCGGAAGCTGAGGCACTGTATCGTGAGGTTGACCAACTTTATGGAAGCATCGAGCGCATCTCGCAAGTTGCGCAGGACATCCGTTTCCAGCGAGCTGGCGCACTGCGTGTGGCGACGCTGCCAGCGCTGGCACAGTGGTTGGTACCACGCGCCATCACACGTTTCTTGTCTTCCCGCCCCAACGTGAAGGTATTCGTGCAGAGTCTGCCTTCGCGTCAGATCGCAGAGCTTGTTTCGACCCGCCAGTTTGATGTTGGCGTGGTCGAGTTGCCTCTTGCCCGCCCGTCGATTGACACCGAAGTCTTCGACCCGGTTCAATCGATGGCGATCATGCCTGCAAGTCACCGCTTGGCATCGAAGAAGATCATTTCGTTGAAAGACCTGGACGGGGAACGAATGGTGATGTTGTCCCAGCACAGTTTCATTCGTTACCAGATTGAAGATGCCTTCGCACTCGCCGGCGTGGCTCCCAACGTTGTCCTTGAAACACCTAGTTCTTCTATTGCCTGTGCTTTGGTTGCTGCGGGCGCCGGAATTTCGCTGGTCTCAAAGTGGGCTGCTGCGCCATTTGCAAGTGCCGACATCGTGGTACTCCCAGTCAAAGAGGTTCTCACGTCCCGTTATGCAGTCATTTTCTCGCAGGGCACGGCCAGGTCCTCCCTGGCCGATGCATTCGCGGCCGACTTGCGTGCGGAAATAAAGTTGTCAGATCAAAATTGAGGTCAGCAAAGCAGTCGCTGGCCAATATGCGCCTCCTGCTGTTTATGGGCCGATTGATAAATGATGACACATCGGGAATACGACCTTGTAAAGACTCTCGCGACCAAGGCCGGTATCTTTTGCGAGTTGAGCCATGCCACGGGAGCGAGCCACATCACGCACTGCGGTCAGAAATACATCGGGATTGGGGTCTTCCAGCGCGGCGGTACCCTCCAGCGCGACCAGCAGCCGGTCTTCGATTTCATAATGGATCCGGAACGCGACACCAAACTCCTCGCTGAGGCTGAACAAAGCCTGACCCGCCGGGCCGGTGATGTCGATGCTGATATCGCGCCCCGTATTGCGCGCCGCCACTTGTTCCGGCGACGGGTAATGCCGAAACTCATGCTCCCCCAATGAAAACGTAATCCCCCGTCTTCAGATCGTCCCGGACGCCGGCCAGGAAGGCTGCGGGGTCGCGCCACCAGCGCGGAAATTCGCCGCTGTTGGTGGTCGGGATGAAATACGCCGGGTACTTGCGATGAAGCTCCAGCGACGGCTTGCTGGTCGGCGCATTGGCGGGGCCGAAGGCGATCTGCGCGATATCGAACTCATTCATGTAATCGATCATGCGAGCCACATTCGTCACGCCCTCAATGAACGTGGCCTCCATATCGATGATAGGCAGACGCCCGCGATCCAATAACGATTTGATCCGGCGCCGCCAGGCCGCGCCTGCCTCCGGCCGCGCCAGTTGGCGCGGTTCCTGGGCCGAGGCAATGCCGGGCAGCGTGAGCGCTGACAGCCCAGTGGTGAACCTGGCGGCCGATGACAAAAATACGCGTCGATGCATCAGTTCACGGCACTCGGCACCCAGTGTTTCCCGTCAAGCCTAGACATGAACAACGGACAAGACTGCGGCGCCCGCACCGAGTACGCGGCTGCAATGTCCCATGCCGGTTGTGTCTTCAAGCAGCAGCGTGCAGCCAGGCGAAATTCTCTGCGTAGCTCCGTCGCCGGCCTCGAACTCCATTACCCCCGAAAGCACCACGATCCACATGCGGATCGGTGAGGGGTGTAGCTCGCCAACCCACCCGCTTGGCAGGTACAAGAAGCCATGACGAGATGCTGGCTCAAGTTCGGACACACTGAATGGCGCCGCCGGCGGCGCGAATTCTCGGGAAACTACCTCAATGTCAATCGGCTCGAAATGCGAAACACCGTCTTGATCGGGATAGAGGCGGAAATAGGTGAGCGTGGTTGACATAGCGGACCCAGTTCGGTAGGTGCTTGAATCATACGGCGCAGTCATGATCCGCCCCGGGATATGAGTGGCACAACGACGAAAGTAACCATCGGACAGCCTCTTTGCATTTTGCTCAGAGTTCGGCAATGCGCAAAATATTCGCGAGTTTTTCGTCAGCAATCCCGTTCAGGTCTTGCTCGTATATTCGCTTCTCTCGCAGCAGCCGGCCGAACACGAGCTCAAGTTGCGAGTAGCGGTAGTCGTATTTGCCGTCAATATCGCGTTGCGCGTGGGCAAGGAAGGCCTGGATTTTCCACATATCCTCAGGCTCCTTGGCGTTCGCCGCAAGTGCTTTGAACGTAGCCATGATATCGGCAAGTTCCGATTGAAGCGCCGCCTCGAAGACGCGGCGCGCAATCTTCTTTTCTGAGTCTTTCCAAGTTGTGCCGGGCATCAATCCCTCCTGACTGTGAAACCTACCAAAAATCTTGGTACTCATGCCCCTGCAAAGCCGGTTGGGCCTCACGGTGGGGAACCGTGAATTGTTCACGGATGGATCGGAGAAGCCGAGAGCTTGACGCCGAGGGCGTGAATTAGCTTGAGCATCGTGTCGTAGCGTGGTTTGGCGCCAGGTGTCAGCGCCTTGTAAAGGCTCTCGCGACCAAGGCCGGCATCTTTTGCGAGTTGGGCCATGCCACGGGAGCGAGCCACATCACGCACTGCGGTCAGAAAAACATCGGGATTGGGGTCTTCCAGCGCGGCGGAAATGTATTCCGCGATGGTTTCTTCATCGTCGAGGTAATCAGCAGCGTCAAAGGGTGCGAATTTTGTCATGATGTTCACTCCTTATGCAAAGCCCGCGCCATTTCAATGGCGCGCTTGATGTCACGCTTCTGCGACGACTTGTCGCCGCCCAGCAGAAGCAGATAGACCACCTCACCGCGACGGGTGAAATAGGCTCGGTAGCCGGGGCCGAAATGAATTCGCATTTCGGAAACCCCTTCGCCCACGGGCTCGCAGTTACCGAAGTTGCCATGTTCGGCAGAGCGGATGCGATGCGCTATGCGGGCACGACCGAGCTTGTCTTTCAGTCCCGCGAGCCAAGCGTCAAACTCGTCGGAGCGGAGAAAGGTGTTCATGTGCCCAAGTGTATCCGGTCGGATACCGATATGCAATCTGCCAACGCAGTTGCCACGTGCCCGGCCTCAAGCATTAACCGCCATGGAGGTAAGTGTTCGAACCATGCGGCGCAGCCATAAACTCGGGCAGTGTTTCGGCTTGGGCGGAGAACGCTTGCAGGCCCGGGTAATTCGCGGGCGCAACCACGCCGGGCAGCATCTGTTGTGTGAAATGCCACGCCACGGCCGTGGTGACACCGGCCTGGTTGATGGTGCTGCTGGTCACCGCCAATGGCCGACGCCGCAGCTCGGCCTCCAGCGCCTCGTACGCGGCCAGGAGCTGGCCCGTGACGCGTGCCACCCAGGGCTCATGCAGTTTCTCGGCCGGCCGGAGGTTGTGTTCGTAAACAATCTGCACGCTCTTCTCGCAGGCGGCCAGTGCCAGCCCGATGACACGCAGCGCATGCTGGCGCTCGGCCACGTCGCCGGGCATCAGGCTCTTGCGCGGGCCGGCCAGTGCTTCGGCGTACTCCAGAATCAGCGTTGAATCCATAAGAACTTCGCCGTCATCGCAGACTAGCGTCGGCGCCTTGACGACAGGGTTGATCTGCTGAAACTGGGCGAAGGTGCTGAAGACGGAAATCGACTGGTGCTCGAAAGGCAGGCCGAGCAACTGCAGAGAGATGGCCACGCGACGAACGTAGGGCGAATCGAGCATTCCGATGAGTTGCATTGGGGGTCCTGTGAAGGGTGAACACCTGTTTGACAATGGTGGGGAAACCCTTGTGGTCCGAGTTCAGGGGCGCTACGCGGATTTATCGCGTAGCGTCCCCTGGAACTCGTCAGAACGCTCTCCACGAATACGCTCAGCTTTTTCAAGTAACTCCAAGGCCAACGCGTTCCACTCAGGCGTTGACATCTTTGGCAAATCGTGAGAGAGCACAAAATTACTTGCCGGATAGCAGACTACAGCGACCCGTTTGCCTGGGCTTTGTTCATGGTCTGCCGCAAGCAGCACTGCCGCTCTATTCCAATCGTTTGAGGTACTGGATATGGAGCTAACTATGTCGGCCACTTTGAGCAGTTCAAAGTTACTCGTGGACTTCTGAGTTGTTGCGAATAAACCTAGAGCGCGTTCAAGTAGTGTCATTTAAATTACCCCACAACAACTGTGTATTTGCCGCGCATTAGCGACATGAAGTTATACATCTGATTGGCTAAGGCCGAGAGCATGAATAAGTGATAGCCATTGTTTAGACGGTTGATGGACATGGTGTCGACACAAAGGAATCCAATAAGATCAAACTCTCCAGTAGTCGATTCCTT